>Ga0209828_1000277_pt1 | contig 50340 bp, 56 predicted proteins | sample MaitaG_FD_187429 | JGI IMG/M metagenome (GOLD analysis project Ga0209828, IMG submission 187429) | Marine algal microbial communities from Maine, USA - Maine_Asex2 metaG (SPAdes) (version 2) | ecosystem: Host-associated > Algae > Red algae > Unclassified | place: Maine, USA | collected 2015-01-05
GGTGACCATGCACAACTCAACACTGGGCCGGTGTGGTTGGTGAGGGTGTGGATGGTTTGCCAGGTGGTGGTGTCGTAGATGGTGGCGGTGCCGTCGCTACTGGTGGTGGTGAGGCGGGTGCCGTCGGGTGACCATGCACAACTCAACACTGGGCCGGTGTGGTTGGTGAGGGTGTGGATGGTTTGCCAGGTGGTGGTGTCGTAGATGATGGCGGTGCCGTCGCTACTGGTGGTGGTCAGGTGGGTGCCGTCGGGTGACCATGCACAACTCACCACCGAGTTGGTGTGACCCGCGCGGCCATTTACCAGGCAGCCAGCGTCAGCGGACAAGTCACCCGTCAGATCGGCGAGCGAGGGCTCCATGTCGGGGTGTGGGTGTGCGTCGAGGTTCAGCGGAATAGTTCGGAGCTTCTTGGCTGTTCGCGGCCTACCCGTCGTGCTCATGGTGCACTGTCGAAAGACGACCCCGTCGGCCGCAGCATTGGTGAGATCGCACGCCGTAAGGTCGCACTCGTTGAACTGCGCTCGATCGAGTCGCGCCCTAGCTAGGTCTGCGTTCGCCAGTGACACGTGATCCCACCGTGAGCCGGCCAGTACCGCATCGCGCACCACTGCCCCGTCGAGTTTGAGCGGACGGTCGGCGGCGCCGCGGAACCGATACCCGGTGAGGTCGAGCCCAGATAGATCGATGCCTCGTGTGTCCGGCAGCGGGTAGCGACGCCCACTTGCTCGGCTCACGTAGGCGAGCAGCAAGCGGGTCGACTGCTCCTCAACCGGCGAGTTCCACGTTGATAGGTTCGCCAGCAGTGATGCCTGCTGCCGGTCGCTGCTGAGCATTTCACCAACGAAGTCGAGCGTCTCCACTGAGCAGGTGGGCATTGACCACGCACTTCGGTCGTTGCGACGTATGGCGTCGATCAAGTATCGGGCCAGGAAATACTCCTGCACTGATGTATGGGCAAAGCGAAACGACGAGCCCTGGTCGCCGTCGTGGCGTACCAGAAACGTTGCCGTCCGCAGGTCCAATTCCAGTTGGTCCACGGTGAACTGCGCGTAGTACCGCCGATCGAGTCGCTGCTCGACGAGGGTCTGATCGAGCCACGCATCGAGCGCCCGGTGATCGAACGTTCGGTTGCCTCGCCGCCACGCCCAGGCAGCCAGCGATTCCATGAGGGACAGCTTGTGGTGCCCTTCGACCAGGTGCTTGCCGTCGTCGCGGGTCATCCATGCGTTGGTGATCTCGTGGTAGATCACGCTGGTCGTGATTGGTGCACCCTGACGGCGACGCTCCTCGACCCTCGGCAGCACATCGATCAGGCGGGCCAAGTTGAATGGCCGCCGACTTAGTTCATCGAGGTTGTGCGTTGTCTCAAAGAGGTCGATGACCTGATCGGCCCGTTCTGTGCCAAGCAACTCAGCCAGGTAGTCGCGTACTTGTTCCTTGTCCCACGGGAGCATCGTGATCGAAAGGTAGTCCGAGAGTCGTGCGCCGTCTCGGTACTGCTCGGCAAAGAACCCCACCTGGTCCCGCAGATCACGGAAGAAGTGGCTCCGACAGCTCACCAGCGTCTTGCGTGCCGGGGCGTCGTTGTCGACAACTCGCAGTGAAAGCAGCTGACTCATTAACGCGGCCCGGTCGCGACGCTCGAGCGAAGGCAGGATCTCGTCGAGGCCGTCGAAGATAAACAACATCGGCTCATGCTCGGACTGAGTAAGGAGCGTCTCGGCTGACTCGTCACCCGGTGTCCAAGACAGGTGCATGACGCCGTTCATGATCTCGGCAAGATTTGGAATGCCATCCCGTGATGTAAGACCAGTAAAGCTGCGCAGATCGAAGTAACAAGAACGGGGCAGCAGCTCGCCAGCCTCTCGACGGTTTCTGATGGTGCGGTCGAGTTGCTGGCAGGCAATGGTCTTGCCCATTCCGGAATCGCCGAGCACCGCTGCAACCGAAGCGCCCTGGTCATCGGCCGTCCAATCAAGCAGGTGATCGATTGCTCTGACTCGGCGGCCCGAGGGGCCAGCCGGCTCATTGAGCTGGGTTGGTGAGCCGGGGGCTGGAAAAGGCTCAAAATCGAACTGGGCGAGGTCCTCGCGAAGCGCTTGTCGTTCCTGAGGTCCCCTCGATTCGAGGGATGTATCTGTGTCTTCTGTGTGGGTGTCGGCATCGGATGATGGCGTGGCCCGAGTGGCGCTGGTTTCGAGCGAGTCCGCGACCCGGGTTATCTGACTGGCGAGTTGCTGCACCCATTGGTCTTTGTCGGCGGTGCCCCGGCGCTCGACGTAGGCGCCGCGCGTGCTCAGGGTCGGGTGTCGATAGATTTGGCGGTCCTTGAGTCCCCGCAGGTTGTCGTTGGCAAAGTCGACTGAGCGCAGAAGAACTGGGATGGCACGTTTGCCTGGCACGGCTGTTCCGCCCACGAACGCAGGGAGCTCGACGTTTCCGATGTAGCTGCTTTTGAGGAAGTCAGGGCTGAGTGCGAAGACGGCGATGTCCGCATCGTGGAGAGCCGACCGTATCTTCGTGTCGAACTCGTGGCCGACGACCAGGTCTTTGGTGAACGACCACACCTTAAACTCGTAGTGCTGGTTGTTGCTTAGTCGCGTGGTCAACCGTTGCCACAAGTCCTCGGCAATCGTCTCGTCGTTTGCGGCCCAACTCAGGAAACAACGCACAATCGGCTTCGGGTGGTTGATCACTGCATCGGCGTCGATCGCTTCGCCGACATCGTCGAGCTGGGTCTTCTTAGATTCACGCTCGCTTGATGGTGGCGCAGGCCTGGTTGATCGGAATCCGAGCAACCGGGCATCACTCGATCGACGGGCTCTCGAAATCCAAAGGATGAGGTCGACGGTCGGCTTCTCTTGGACCGCCCGCTCTATTGCGCGAGCAAGCTTGTGCAGGGTCTCGTTGCCGGTCTGCTTCTTGGTAGCGGGCGAGACCGCCTGGCGGGCAGCGTCGACGGTGATCGTGGACTCGTTGCCGATTGCGTGCGCGAGTTGATCGAGCAGTCGGGCGTCGCGTGGACTGAGAAGGTCGCCGAGGAGCTGGATACGGTCGTTGGCTGCCGTTCCGGCGAGTGGGTAGTCCGGGGGAGTCGAAGCAGTCATCGGCCATGCGCCAAGGTCTCGATCCAGACATCTTCAGAACCCGTCACGAGCCGATACTGCAAGACGAAGACCGCCCCCGGTTCGGCTTCGATGAGCACGGTCTGTAACGCGCCGGCTCCAGGCCGAAGGTCGGTGGCCTCAATAATCAGCGGGAAGAAGTCCCGCTCGAAGGCCATGGCATCGTTCTCGAGCAGGATCAATGCCCGCACCAGGCGTTGGAACTCGTCGCTGGGCCATGAGCGACGAGCGAGCGTGGCCAAGGCTGTCTCCGCAGGCTTTGAATAGAGCAGCGTCATGGTGAATCCGTATTGTCAGGCGTTGACCGATAATAAATCGCTAATAACGTGTCGTCAAGCAGTAATTGACGTCCGGCCGTTGCGATGAACAGCAGATCGGGGCAAGCGGTGGATGCGGGGTAGGGGTACACTTACCCCGGTGAGCATCTTGATCGAAACTGATTCTCGGCGACGAGTGTCGCTGGCTCGGCTCGGTGTCGAGGCCGATACGTACTACTTAGCTGAGCGTCGTTCCGACGGTTCAATCGTGCTGGTTCCCGCCGAGGTGCGGCCAAAGGTGCTTGACGTGGTGGATCGGCTCGCGCCGGACTGGCGCGAATCCGTCGCTGATCCCACCCCGCCTCAGCCAAGCGAGGTCTGGGAGCAGATCCGCGGCGAAGCCATCTGACGCAACCCCTTACCAGTAGCTAGCAGGGGCGCCAGACCAAAAAGAGTCGCTAGACGAACTCGTCATCGCTGTCGTCTTCGAGCACCATGTCGAAACGCTCGGCACAATCAGGACAGCGGTACGCCACAAAGTCACCGGGCAGGAACGGATCGTCGGCGGGTCTCTGCGTTAACCGGTAACACGTGCCCTGACACTCAACACAGAAGATCTCATCGGGCACGTCCATGCGCTCAAGGTAGCGCGGCGGGTGTGAGCGCGGCATGCTTGTCACATGCGCATTGTTGCGGGCTCAGCACGGGGCCGACGACTCATCGTGCCTCGCGGCGACGCCACACGACCAACAACCGATCGGGTTCGAGAGGCGACGTTCAACGTGCTGTTCAGCATGGGCGTAATCGAAGAGATGGCCTACTGTGACCTCTTCGCTGGTAGCGGAGCGCTCGGCCTTGAAGCATTGAGCCGAGGAGCTGACCGCGTGACATTCGTGGAACGTGATCGCGACGCATTGGCTGTCCTGCGATCCAACATCGAGGCGCTTGACTTTCAGGATCAGGCGAACGTCATCGAGACAGACTCGATGCGATGGCTTAGGACAGCGCAGCATCACGACGTCGTGCTGGCCGACCCGCCGTACGACTTTGACGAGTGGGAGGCGCTTCTGCTCGCAACATCGGCAGACGTTCTCGTCGCCGAGTCAAACAGTCCAATCGAGGCGGCTGGAAACTGGCAGATACAGCGCGAGAGGTCTTACGGCAGTACGGTAGTCACCGTCCTTAGCGCCACGACAAAGGAGTCGAACGCGTGACCCGAGTGCTCTACCCTGGATCGTTTGACCCAATCCACAAGGGTCACGTTGAGCTTGTCGAGACTGCAGCGAACGTCTTTGATGACGTCCTGGTTGCAGCGGTGGGCAATCCTGACAAGGGTGGCGGGGTGTTCACGCTCGACGAGCGGGCCGAGGTCATAAGCGAGGTCTTCGCTCATTTGCCGAACGTGCGCACGATGGTGCACACGAATCTGGTCGTAACCCTCGCACTCGAGCAAGAGGCCGACTTCATCATCAAGGGCTTGCGCGCCGTGAGCGACTTTGAGAGCGAGCTCCAGATGGCACAGATCAACAAGGAGATCTCGGGCGTCGAAACTATGTTCTTGCCGTCGACGTCATCGAGCTCATTTATTGCCTCCAAGTACGTGCGGGAGATCGCTCGTTTCGGTGGTGACGTAAGTTCAATGGTACCTGGTCCGGTTTTGGCACGATTACATGCCAAACTGGGCGGCAGTGACTGACTCACACCCCTTCGATAGCGGCCTCCACGCCGCGCCTGGTCAAGGTGCACCAAACGGCGTCGCTGACCTAGTAGCCGAGCTGCGATACATGATCGAATCGGCGCGTCCCCTTCCGCTTTCCGCAAGTTCAACGATTAACAAGGACGAAGTCCTTGGTTTGATCGATGAAATCCAAGGCACGATGCCAGACGAACTTCGTTCGGCCCGCTGGCTGCTCAAAGAGCGCGACGAATTCCGCGCCAAGATGCGGCGCGAAGGCGACGAGATCGTGGCGTTGGCACGCAACCGCGCAGAGCAGATGGTGCAGCGCACGCAGGTCGTGAAAGCAGCTGAGGCACGCGCTCGCAAGGTGCTTGAAACAGCCGAAGCTGAGGCTCGGCGATTGCGCCTCGAAGCCGAAGATTACTGCGACCAGAAGCTCGGCAGCTTCGAGAACGTGCTGCAGCGCACGCTGCAACAGGTTGGTGCTGGCCGAGCCAAGCTGCAAGGCAACCTGCTCGACGAGCTCGGTGCAGAACAGGAGCAGGCGCACCCGCTCGATGAGCCCATGGAGCCGCAGCAGATGCAGCCGCGCCAGCCACAACCCGAAGCACAAGGTTACTGAGTTGGCCCGATCGGCCTATTATGTCGATATCACTCCGCTCAAGCGGAAGCCTGGTGCGCAGCAACGGTTCGATTTGTCGACAGCGCCACCTGCTGGCGTTGTGCTTGAGACCGCCGAGGTAGCCGCAACACAGCTGCACATCGACCTTCAGCTTGAGGTCGTGGGCGAAGAACTCATTGCACAAGGATCGATCTCAGTCGACTGGAACGGCCCGTGCCGTCGATGCCTTGAAACCCAAGACGGCACAACCAACATCACGACCCGCGAGATATTTCAACGCCGACCGGTCGAGGGCGAGACGTATCAACTCGATGAGAACGACGTCGATCTTGAGCCAATGGTTCGCGAGACGGTTCTGCTGAACATGCCAATTGCTCCGCTGTGTTCCGCTGACTGCGCAGGTCCAGACCCTGGCCGGTTCCCAACATCGGTTGTTCAGGACGCACCGGAGTCCGACGATGACTCACCTCCTGGTGACCCTCGTTGGGCGGCGCTCGACGAACTGACCTTCGACGACGACTAGAAATCCACCGCTCACGACCGGGATTCGTTGCTGAGCAGGTAGCCTTGCTGGTCGTTCGTAATCCAGGAGACGCCCCATGGCAGTTCCAAAGAAGAAGACCTCAAAGGCGAAGACTCGTGCTCGCCGGGCTTCCAACTGGTCCCTCAAGACCCCAGCGCGCAGCACCTGCCCGCAGTGCGGCTCCGTTAAGGTCCCACACCGCGTGTGCGGCCACTGCGGCCACTATGGCGGTCGTCAGGTCATCGACGTCGACTGACCATGTTGCCTGTCGCGATCGACGCCATGGGCGGCGATCACGCTCCCGCTGAAATTGTCGCTGGAGCTCAACTCGCTGCCGACCAAGGTATTCCGGTGCTACTTGTTGGTCAGCCTGACGCTATTGGCGATACTTCGATCGAGGTAATCTCGGCGTCCGAGATTATTGAAATGGACGAGGATCCCACCAAGAGTGTGAGGACCAAGAAAGACTCGAGTCTGGTGCGCGCCGCAGAAGCCGTGCGCGACGGTCGGGCTTCTGGCATGGTCAGCGCGGGCAACACTGGAGCAGCTCTCGCCGCAGCAACGTTGCGCATGAAGCGCATCAAGGGTGTCGCCCGACCAGCGATCGCAACGCCGCTTCCAACCTTTGGTGACGGCGAGCCAAATGTTCTGATCGATGCTGGCGCCAACGTTGACTGTCAACCAGAGTTGCTGGCTCTATTTGCACGAATGGGTGCGGTGTACTCGCGAGCTCGATTTGGCGTCGACGCTCCCCGCGTGGGTTTGCTGTCGAACGGAGAAGAGGCGAGTAAAGGTTCGCCACTCACGAAAGCGGCCTACCCGCTGCTGGCTGACACTGCGTGGCAAGCCGCCTCGGGGGCGAGTTTCATCGGCAACGTAGAGGGACACGATCTACTGGGTGCCGATGTTGACGTGATCGTGACCGATGGTTTCACTGGCAACGTTGCACTTAAGTCGCTTGAGGGCGCAGCCAAAGCAATCGTTGAAGCGCTGCTCGGCGCGTTCGACTCATCAGATGACGCTCGCAAAGGGGCAGAGCTGCTCCTACCAGCTCTTGCCCCGTTGTACGAACGCACCAACCCGGATTCGGTCGGAGGCGCAGCACTCGTTGGTGTCAAGGGCGTTTGCATGATCAGCCATGGCTCGTCTTCGGCTGTCGCAATTCTCAATGCTGTACGAGCGGCCCATGAGCTCGCAGAAACTGACCTTGTTGGCAAGCTCACTGCCGCGCTGACTTACGGAAACTGATCTAGGCTTCGGCGCCATGACGACGCCGGTTCAACCAGACTCGCTTCCACGATTTCATCGCGCCGACGGCCTTGACAAAGTAACCGGCACGGGGCGGTACGCGGCAGACATGACGTTGACCGGCATGGCCTTTGCAGCCTTCGTCTACGCCGACGTTCCGCACGCTCGTTTGCTCAGCGTCGACACAGCCTTGGCGGCGTCCTTACCGGGCGTTCTTGCGATCCTCACGGCTGACGAGGTGCCTGATGTTCGCTACAGCCCCGTGATTCCCGACCGTCGACTGTTTGCCAAAGACGTCATACGCTTCGAAGGCGAGATCATCGCAGCTGTTGCGGCATCGACACCGGAACAGGCGAAGGCCGCGGCAGCAGCCATCACGATTGGGTACGACGAACGCGAGCCCGTCGTGGATATCGAGGCTGCCATTGCACCAGGGGCAGCATTGGTTCACGAAGACTGGGCCGAGTACGACGTATCTGGAGACACCGTCCGAGACGGCAATGTTTGTTCGTTCTCCTCGATCTCGAAAGGCGATATTGACCAGGGGCTTGCCCAGGCTGACCACATCATCTCGAGTCGGTACGAGGCCGATGCGAGCCACGCGGCTCCGATTGAGCCGCGGGCGATCCTGGCGCAATGGCAGGGCGACAAGGTCACGATCTGGACCAGCACCCAGGTGCCGTTCGATGCGCGAGCCGGCGTGTGCGAGACCTTGGGGCTGGCGAGCAACAAGGTGCGCATCATCGTGCCACACCTTGGTGGTGGCTTCGGGGGCAAGTGCGGGTTCCATTTCGAGGCACATGTCGCCGCGCTCGCCAAGGCAGCGAAGCGGCCGGTCAAGCTGGTTTTCAGCCGACGCGAAGAATTCATTGCGCCCGACCGGCGCCGCGAGGGCATGATCGTGGAGCTCACAACGGGTGTGCGTGCGAACGGAACCATCGTCGCCCGTCGAGGTCGGATACTGATCGACAACGGCGCGTATTCAGCAGACGCAGCATTCTTCCCACAGCTGGCTGCCATGCACGCCGCCGGTCCGTACAAGATCGACCACGTGCACGTCGAGGCGAGTCTCGTATACACGAACCGGCAGCCGTCGGGTTCGGTTCGCGCCCCAACCGCACCGCAGGCGTGTTGGGCACTTGAATCGCACACCGATGAGATTGCCCGTGAGCTAGGTATGGACCCGGTGGCGTTCCGCAAACTCAACGCAGTAGCCGAAGGCGATAGGGGCGCTGCGGGTCAGCAGTATGAGCAGATTGGCCTGCAGGCCTGCATCGACGCTGCAGTTGAGAATTCGACGCCCGCAGCGGATCTAGGCCCAGATGAAGCCGTTGGTGTAGCGATTGGATGGTGGCCGAGCTTTCCAGGACCTTCCGGCGCCATCGTGCGAATTGACGACGACGGTTGCGGACAGATCGTGACCGGCGCTCAAGAGTGTGGTACGGGCGCCGTCATGACGCTAAGGAACCTTGCTGCCGATGAGCTGGGCATGGATCCCCAGGACTTTGAACTCGTCTACCAGGACACCGGTGCTGCTCCCTACGACACCGGCGCAACGGGATCGCAAACATTGATCAACAACGGGCGTGCTGTGGTCGGCGCAGCGCAGCGGATCGCGGACCAGCTGCGAGAACTCGCCGCGTTGCAGCTCGAAGCTGATCCAAAGGACATTGTGCTCGCCAACGGCAGCGCACACGTGGCTGGCTCTCCTGCCAAGTCGGTCACGGTCACTGAGCTCGCTGGCATGGCTGCGGGCGGCGAGCTACTCATCGCCAGCGGCTCGGAAATGCCGCCGGAGTATCCCGAACTCAAAGCGAACTGTGTTGGCGATCAAGGTGTGGCCGCATGGGCTGGGCCTCAATTCTCGTGCCATGCGGTGCACGTACGACTCGACAGAGAGACTGGCGTCGTGCGGGTGCTCAACGTCAGCGCAGCTCACGACTCGGGCACCATTCTCAACCCGCTCGGGGCCCTCGGCCAGATTGAGGGCGGCGTCATGATGGGCATTGGTCAGGCTCTGACCGAAGGCACCCGATATGACGATCGCGGCCGTCAACGAAACGTTGGTTTGCTTGAGTACAAGTTGCAGACCGCCGCCGACGCCCCCGAGATTCGAACGTGTTTCATCGAGCCTGGCGGAGCAGGTGCTGGGCCGCGCGGTGCCAAGGGCCTGGCGGAAGCACCAAATGTTGCGACGGCGGCTGCGATATCGAATGGCATCGCCCAGATTCTTGGCGAGCCGGTCCGCCAGCTACCCATGACAGCTGAACGAGTATGGCGAACAGGTTTGGGGGCATGAGATGACGTTCCTGATTGCGTGGTCGATCGACGACGCGGTGCACGCCATGGCTGAGGGCGCCCGACCCGTCGCCGGCGGCTCCGACCTTGTCGTTGGCGCGCGCCATGGTGCTGCGACGTTGCCTGATCAGCTGGTCGCGATCGACCGAATCGCCGACCTGGCGGTCATTGAGGACACGCCCCACGGATTGCGCATCGGGGCTGGCGTGACACACGCCGTGCTGATGTCGCACGAATCGATCGTCGAGCGGCGCTCAGCCCTCGCCGATGCTGCGGCGTTGGTTGGGTCACCGGCCACGCGCAACGTCGGCACAATTGGCGGCAATGTGATGAACGCTTCGCCAGCAATGGACACCGGTGCTCCTCTCGTCGTGCTCGATGCCCAGGTTGAGTTGCAGTCGACCCAAGGCACTCGAACCGTGCCTGTTGCCGATGTTTGGGTCGGCCCTGGTCAAACCGCTGCTGGTGCCAATGAGCTGTGCACCGCGCTGCTTCTGCCACCAGCGGTGCAGCGCATGGGAAGCGCGTATGTGCGACTTGAGTACCGACGGGCAATGGAGATCGCCATCGTTGGTGCTGGCGCCAAGGTGGTACTCGACAGGGAGGACAACATTGCTGACCTTGCCGTAGCGCTGAGTGCGGTGGCACCAACCATCTTGGCGGTGGAATCGATCGACGTTGTCGGGCGGCCGATCAACGAGGAAACGCTCGACGTGGTTGCCAAGGCGGCTTCTGCCCAGGCTGAGCCCATATCGGACCTGCGGGCAAGCGATGACTATCGACGGCACACCATTGGTGTCATGGCGAAACGTGCCGTGGCGGCCGCCGCCCGCCGAGCGAGCGGCGAACGCATTGCCGTGCCAGTGAACCGAAGCGTCGGAATTGGAGCGTCGTCATGACCCAGTCAGTTGTACCTGTCAGTCTCAAAGTCAATGGGGTCACGTATCCGGTCGAGGTGCCAATTGATCGCAACCTGCTCAGCACGCTGCGAAACGACGTCGGGCTTACCGGCACCAAAGAAGGCTGTGACGATTGTGAATGTGGCGCATGCATGGTGCTGGTCGATGGCAAGCCAGTCAACTCGTGCTCCTACCTGGCGCTGCAAACGCAAGGGCGCGAAATCACCACGGTCGAAGGTCTGGCTCAAGACGATGAGCTTCACAAGCTCCAACAGAGCATTCTTGAAGCCGGGGGAGTGCAGTGCGGTTTCTGCACCCCAGGCATGCTGATGTCGGCATGTGCGCTGCTGGCCGAAAACCCGAATCCAACCCGTGATGAGATACAACTCGGGTTGTCCGGCAATTTGTGTCGCTGCACCGGCTACGCCCGGATCATCGACGCTGTCGCCAAAGCCGTTTGATTGAGCTGCTGTCGCCAAAGCCGTTTGATTGAGCTGCTGTCGCCGAGGCAGTTTGATTGAGCTGCTGTCGCCGAGGCAGTTTGATTGAGCTGCTGTCGCCGAGGCAGTTTGATTGAGCTGCTGTCGCCGCGGCCGTTTGAGTGAGCTGCTGTCGCCGCGGCCGTTTGAGTGAGCTGCTGTCGCCGAAGCCGTTTGATTGAGCTGCTGTCGCCGAAGCCGTTTGATTCAGCTGCTGTCGGTTCAGCTGTGGTGTTTTCGCCGATGTTAAGGTTGCGGGTCGGCGTAATCCATTACGTGGCTGAACGCGGAGGCGCAGAATCGTGAACAACCCTTTGGCAGGATCCGCGATGCAGCTGAAGCGGTTTGGCAATCGGCTGGCAAAACGCGCTGGCTACAAAATCGAGCGTGTCAACACGGAATCGAAAGACAGCCGGGCTCAGGCCGATGCGTTTGACTGGCGCATGAAGGCTGCGATCTTCGAGAAGTACCAGGAATTCACGATGTGCCGCAGGCGAAAGTACATCCTAAACCTGAAGCTTGCGAGCAAGTTCACCCCTGCGTCGGGCACGATTGTCGAATGCGGGACCTGGCGTGGCGGCATGATTGCAGGTCTCGCTGAGGTCGTAGGCAAAGACCGTGAATTCTGGCTCTTCGACAGTTTCGAAGGCCTGCCGGAGATTGCAGAGATCGATGGTGAACGAGCGCTTGCCTTCAAAGCGGTTCAAGGTGCTAGCGGCCATCCAGAGGCAAACCTGCGAGCTGAACAAGCTTGGTCTGAGCGCGCCATGAGTATGGCCGGTGCCGCAAATTCAACCTTCGTGCCGGGCTGGTTTGAGGACACCTTGCCGAGCTATCACGGTGGGCCGATCGCGTTGCTGAGGATGGATGGTGATTTGTACAGCTCGACGATGGAGACGTTGACCAACCTCTACGATCACGTCGCCAAGGACGGACTTATCATCATTGACGACTACTTCAGTTGGGACGGTTGTGCTCGCGCCGTTCATGACTTCTTGTCTGAACAGAACACGGCCAATCGAATCAAGACCTTCAACAACGTGGTGGCCTACATCCGCAAACAGGACTAGGTAGTCAGTCGGGCGACAACGTGCGTCTTGGGCGCTCGCATACAACGAACAAGGGTGCGTGCCAATGGCACACACCCTTTACTTCGTCTAGATAGCGGTCAAGCCTGTATGGCTGGTGTTCAATTCGGGTTGGTTTGTCAGTCGCGGGCGACGAGAAGGCGCAGGACGTACCAGAACATGGTCATGATCGATCCAAACAACTGCACCGCAGCGGCGACGTAGGCCTGGGCGGGGAAGTTGCGGATGATGTTTTGAGTCTGGAACAAGATGGCCGCACCAGCGAGCACGATCATTGCGACCGAGAACCACACGCCGAGGTTGAAGCCGAAGAGCAGTGCGCCAACGATGAGCAGCATTGCGCCACCCATGCCCCACATGACAAGGGGACGGAGCACCGACAGATCCTTGCGGGTTGTAAAGGCAATCACGCTGAGAATGGCCGTGCCGATTCCAGTGATCGCCGCGGCAGCAAGAACCGTGGAGCCAGCGTCTTGTACTCGGTAAACGTAGAAGAGGAATGGAGCGAAGATCAGCGCCTGCATGGCGGCGGCCCCAAAGAGGCCGGTGTAGGCGCGGGCGGGGTTTGCGAAGTCGGTTGCAGCATTGGTCATGAACCAGTTACCGGCCATGAACAAGCCCAAGAACAGCAGCCAACGGACACCGCCGCCGCCAGACCACAAAAAGTCGTACATCCGCTCGGCCAAGCCGGTCGCGAAGAAGAGTGCCTCGATAGCAACGAACGCACCAATGGCGGCCAGCACGTGCTGGTACACGCGCATCACGAATGTTGCGCGATCTTCTTCGGGCAAATGGATTGCGGGGGTATGGGTGGTTTGCAGGCTGGTCATATTCTTAGGTGCCTCCTAGGCGAATCTAACGACAAAGTGGTGTTGTGTATTCCGCGATTGTGGGTCGGGGAGCGGTGGCCCGCTTGCTACTTGCCCTGAATAAAAGGGCCGATGCGGTCTTTTGGTCGGCCAATTATGGCTTTCTTGCCATGAACGACAACGGGGCGCTGCAGCAAAGCCTTTTGTTCGCTCAGCAAGGCGACCACTGCCTCGGGGTTACCGACGTAGTCATCTGCGTTGAGTTCAAGCTTCTTGAACTTTGAGTCTTTACGAACGAGGTCCTCCACCGGATCCTCAAGGCCAGCGACGATCTTGCGGAGCGTCGCTTCGTTGGGTGGCTCTTTCATATAGAGGACAACATCGTGGTCGACTCCCAGATCCTCGGCGACCGCCAAGGCATTTTTCGAAGAGCCTCAATGAGGATTGTGGTAAATGGTGACTTTTGCCATGCTCTTGCTATCTCTCGCAATCGGCGTCGAATTCCTACGCTAATCCTACTGCAGCATTGCTCAGCCGCACCAGTATGCGCCATTTTTGCCGAAGTTCGCTATACTCTGGCGGCTCCGGTGACCGCCGGAGCAGCTTGAGGAGGGGTGCAGTGCCCGCCGAAACACACGTGAATTCGAGCCCTATGGACCGTTCAGAAATCGTAACCCTCGTTCGAGAGCGACTTGCGGAGATTCTGGAGATTGAACCGTCGTCGATTAACGAGGGCGACAGCTTCGGCGATGACCTCGAAGCCGACTCACTTGCATTGATCGAGTTGGTCGAAGCTATCGAAGAAGAACTCAGTGAGCGGACCGTCGGTTTTCGCATCGACGACGAGGATCTCGAAGATCTGCGCACGGTGCGCGACGCCATCGATTACATCGATCGCAGAGCAAACAGCTGACTTCTCCCGCCGACTCGAGCCACTTGCCGGCAGCGATCGGCTACGCATTTGCTGACCCCGAGCTGATGAAACTGGCGTTGTCTCATCGGTCATGGTGTGCCGAAAATGGGCACCTCGAAAGCAACGAGCGCCTGGAGTTCCTTGGTGACGCCGTGCTTGGACTCACGATCGCCGACAAGATCTTCGTTCACTACCCCGAGTTGCCCGAGGGGCAGCTTGCCAAGCTCCGCGCTGGGGTTGTGAACGGCGTGACGTTGGCTCAGATCGCCCGCGATATTGACCTGGGATCGGCTTTACTGCTCGGCAAAGGCGAGCGGGCGACCGGTGGCGCAGACAAGCAATCGATTCTGGCCGACGCACTCGAAGCAATCATCGGCGCGGTATACCTCGATGGTGGATTTGTGGCCGCTCAGGCGTTGGTGCTTCGCCTGTGGAACGAATATGTCGTAGACGCGGTGCGAGATGGCCCCGGTGGATTTGACTACAAGACGCGATTGCAAGAGCTTGCCGTTGCGTCGTTTGACGCCTCCCCGATCTACAATGTGACGACCGATGGCCCTGACCACGCTCGTGAATTCGAGGCCAAGGTCCGTATCGGTACCGAGGTGCTCGGTACCGGTGTGGGAACTTCCAAAAAGGAAGCCGAGCAGGCTGCGGCGGGTCAGGCAGTCGACGCTCTGAAGACAGGTAGCGCGGGCGCAGTGACCGGCGACGACTCTCAGAGGTGTGCATCATGATCCGCGTTCAACGAGAACTCTCAGCCCAAAGGCGACCAAAATGATCTTCCTACCCGAAGCCGAAATCGTGCGCCGTGACCTGGATAGGGACATGGTGGGCAAAAAGATTAAAGAGGTAGATGTCGCTGTCGCCAAGGTCGTAAAGCGATCTGGCAACCGTGCGACCTTTGCCAACGCACTCGCCGGTGTCAAATTCGTGGGGCTCGAGCGACTCGGAACGCACCTGGTCTTCACGCTTGACAACGAGCAGCTGCTCGTGCTGGCGTTGTCGCCAACTACCAGCGTGCGTCGAAATGCAAACAAGGACGCCGTCGAAGCTGACACCGTTGTGACCATTGGACTCACCCAGACCGGCCAGCTTCGTTTGATTGATCCCAAGAACGAGGTCGAAGTTTTCCTCGTGCCCGCCGACGAGCCGCTGACCGAAACGGTTCCTGAGATAGAAGAGTTCGGCATGGACCCGTTGGCTAAGCCCATGGCCTGGACTGATTTCGGCCGCAAGATTCTGGCACACGACGGCAAGCTCAAAACCTTGCTATGTGATGACCGCGTGATCGTGGGTCTCGGTGATATCTACAGCGATGAGATCCTGTTTGAGGCGAGCCTGCGCTACGACCGCACCGGTAACTCGCTCAATACTCAAGAAGTCCGACGCTTCTTCCGCTCGGTCGTAACCGTGCTGAACGACGCCGTGAAGTATCGCGGCACGACACTCGAATCATCTCCCTTTGTCGACCCGGCAGGTAACGAAGGAAGCTTCCAAGATCACCTGCAGGTATTCGGCAAACACGGCGATCTGAGTCCCCGGTCCCGACAGCCACTCGTGCGATCCAAGTTCGCAGGCCGCTGGACCTACTACTGCGATCAGTCGCAGGTCTGAACCCGACAAATCCCGAGTCGGAGGGGGCCGATGCCTGTTGGCTCGGCGCGCCTAACGCAGCGCTGCTCGACGCCAATATATGTTGCTTGTGGTGTGGGTGTGAGCGGTGTGAAGCGAGTTTCCGAAGAACTGCCACACGTGCCGCGCTGGCGCAACGTTGGCTCGTTAAGTTGGGCAGGTTGTGTTTCTAAAGTCGCTTTCTCTCAAAGGTTTCAAGTCATTCGCGTCCTCGACGCACCTTGACTTCGAGCCAGGTGTCACGGTCGTTGTTGGCCCCAATGGCAGCGGTAAATCCAATGTCGTTGACGCGCTGGCGTGGGTACTCGGCGCACAGCGTCCCAGCGCCGTGCGATCGCAAAAAATGGACGACGTCATCTTTGCTGGCACTGCCAAAATGAAAGCGCTCGGTCGCGCCGAGGTTTCAATCACCCTCGACAATTCTGCCCGGCTGATGCCGATCGAATTCGAAGAGGTCACCATTACCCGCCGCCTGTTTCGCACTGGCGACAGCGAGTATGAGATCAATGGAGTTAGCTGCCGCTTGCTCGACATACAGGACTTGCTGAGCGATAGCGGTGTGGGCCGTCAACAGCACGTAATCATTTCTCAGGGTCAGATCGACGCCGTACTGAACGCCCGCCCCGAAGACCGCCGCTCCATCATCGAAGAAGCCGCCGGCGTACTCAAGTACCGGCGACGCAAAGAGAAGAGTGAACGCAGGCTTGAGGCGACCCAGACGAACCTGACTCGGTTGCAAGATCTGCTTCGCGAGGTCCGACGCCAGCTCAAGCCGCTCGAACGACAAGCCGATGCCGCTCGTCGCCATGGCGATCTGATTACCGAGCTCACCACGTTGCGGGTGCATCTCGTCGGTCGAGAAATCGCCGATCTGCGGGCCCGTTTGGCCGCATCGAACGAAGAACAGCAGAAATTTGGTAGCCGGCAAAAGGAACTTACTGCCAAGCTGGCCGAACTCGATGAACTCGTTCGTGGCGGCGAAACCCAACTCGCCGCTGCTGGCGCCGATGACATTGGCGACGTGCTGTCTCGATGTGAGTCGCTCCGTGAGCGGTTGCGCGGCGTTGACGCCGTGCTCGCTGAGCGAATCCGCAGCATTGACAGTGATCGCCAGGCGACCGTCGACGGAGCAGTCATTTCTGCTCTCGAAGCTGACCGTGAACAGATCCAACGCGACCTGGCCGACGTTGATGCCCGCGAAGCACTGCTGCTCGACGAGATCGCTCGTGTCGAACAGGCTGAGTCGCAGCTGGACGAAGCCCGCAACACGTTCGCCCAAAGCTGGGACAATCGGCCTGACAACGTTGCCGACGAGACGGCCAAGGTGCGAGGTGAGCTGCAAGCGCACACCCGTAACCGGCAGGTGCTCGAGGCCGAGCGCAGCCGCCTAAGCGCGACGAGCGAAGAGCTCCAGACATCACTTGGTGCGACGGGCCCTGAGGCCGATGAGATTCGTCAGAAGCTGACGCAGATTGAGGCGCGCGAAGCTGACCTTGTCGCCCGTCTCGCCACGGTCGAGGCCACCCGAACCGAAGCTTCAGATGCCTTCGATGTCGCCGCCGCAACCCTCGATGCCAGCCGCCAAGCGCATGCAACGTGGAACGCTCGAGTCGAGGCGCTGACCCTGGCTCTGAACGAGATCAGAGCACGATCAGGGGCTGAGCTTCTCGAAGACATCGACGGCGTGCTCGGTCCACTGCTTGACCTTGTCGAGATCGACGAAGGCTACGAAGCTGCACTTGCTGCTGCGATCGGCGACGCCGCTCATGCCGTCGTTGTTCGAGATGTCGATGTTGCCGGCATTGCAGCCCGAGCACTGACCCAAGCCGACGCCGGTGGTGTGTTGCTGCCTCTCTCGAACCGGAAAGGCAAGCCGCAGTCGAGCCGATCGCTGCGAAACCACGTTCGAGGCCGCAGCGGTCCGGTTGACTCCCTGCTCGATGTCGCCATTGCACACATCGATGTCGTCAACGACTGGGAACAAGCGGTCTCGCTGGCACTCAGCGATGACGAAGCCCACGTGGTTACAACCGATGGTGCGTCATTCTCGCCCGATGGCTGGCGCGTTGGCGCCGAGCGCCTCGCTGCGACCGGTGCGGCACTCGAAGAAGCCAAGATCGAAGCTGAGAAGGCCGACGCTGCGGTCATTGCAGAGACCGCTCGGCTCGACTCGGCGACCGCCGCACGCAAAGATGCGCTCGCCGCTGAAACCGCTGTACAAGCCGAACTCAATACCTGCGACGACCAGCTGATGCGTGCTGGCGAGCAGCTCACTGCTCTTCAGCGCACGACCGGCAAATCCGAATCAGAGTTTGAGTCGATCAGCAATCGACTCGCAGAGATCGACCAACGACTCACCGCCGACGACGAGCGCACCACCTTGCTCGAAGGCCAGCTTCGCAAGCTCGAGGCTGACGAGCATGAGCAAAACGAACAGCTCAAACTCATGGAGACCGACCAGGGTCGCCTCGACGAGCAGAGCAAACTCGTTGGTGGCATGCGCAATGACATCGTCGTTCGCACCAAAGCAATCACCGACCGACGTGCCTTCTTGAACGAACGCCTCTCTGACGTCGAGCAACGGCTCGGTCGTCACAGTGCAGACAGCCACGAGGCCCCCGAGGCAAGGTTGGCAATTGCCAATGATCTTCGCGTCGGCCTCTCAGCTCGCGAAGCCGAACTCGACACCTGGATCGACTCACTACGAGCGCAACGGCAGCGTCAGTCAAACGAAGTACGCGAGATCGCAACCAGCCTGGAGACCGCCCGGCGCGAACGCAGCACGACCGACACGTCGTTGCGTGATTTGCGCGACCGTCAGTCGACCCGTCAAATCGAAGAAGCCGAGATCAACGTGCGTCTTGAAGGCGCGATTGAGATGCTGCGCCGTGACCTAGACGTCGAGATCGGCGAAGCCATTCGCACCGAAGCGCCCCCGTTGCCTGAGGGCATGACGGCCGCGGCCCGCAGCAGCGAGCTCGAGCGCGAACTGCGCATCATGGGGCCAATCAACCCGCTGGCGCTCGAAGAGTATGAAACGCTCAGCGGACGTCACGAGTTTCTGCAAGGCCAGCTCGACGACGTCAAGCAGTCGCGGCGCGAACTCAGCAAGGTCATACGGGCGATCGACGACGAAATCGTTCTGGTGTTCAGCTCAGCCTTTGCCGATGTGGCCGCCAATTTTGAGCTGCTTTTCGGAACGCTGTTCCCTGGCGGCACCGGCAGGCTCAAGCTCACCACCCCCGACGACTTGCTCAATACCGGTATTGAGGTCGAAGCCCGCCCCGGTGGAAAGAACGTCCGAAAGCTATCGCTGCTCAGCGGTGGCGAACGCTCGCTGACCGCTTTGGCGTTCCTGTTCGGGGTCTTCCGCAGTCGCCCGTCGCCGTTCTATGTGATGGACGAGGTCGAGGCCGCACTCGACGATGTCAACCTGCACCGATTCTTGGATCTCGTCGCCGAGTTCCGCAGCGAGGCGCAACTGATCATCGTGAGCCACCAGAAGCGCACCATGGAGGCCGCCGACTGTCTTTACGGGGTGAGCATGAAGCCTGGTAACAGCTCTGTGGTCGTTAGCGAACGACCGGGCGCCGACATGTCGGCCTACGTGACCGAAGCGCCACCGAGCGACGAACAGGCTGCAGCCTCCGTCTAGGACAGCAGTCCGCCGACCCCTAAGGTCGTACTGTGGAACGCGTTGCGATCGTTGGATCTGGCGGAGCTGGAAAATCAACCTTCGCTCGCGCTCTGGGGACGCGGACAGGCTTGCCCGTCGTGCATCTCGACGAGCACCATTGGAAGCCCGGTGGGTTGCACCCGAGCGCGAGGAGTGGCGAACGACTCAACAGCATCTGATCTCGAGAGAGCGCTGGATCATCGACGGAAACTACGGGGGTACGTTCGATGTTCGACTCCCGCGGGCTGACACGCTGATCATCTTCTCGTTGCCCCGAACGCGATGCATCGCCGGGGTGTTCAAGCGATACGCAAAGCATCGAGGGCAACTAATGCAGGCACCCGGATGTCCCGATCGCATCACGCCCGAGTTTCTCAAGTTTGTCTGGGACTACCCCAAGGTGGGACGGGCTCGACTCAATGGGGCGATCAAGCTGCACGGCGATCACCTGCGCATTCTTGAAATTGATTCTCACCGAGCAGCCGACTCTTTTCTTGCTCGCCAGACTCGCGCAGACGCTCGGTAGCAAAAAGCGTTACGGCAAGCGGTTCGTAAAGAACAGCGACAAAGCGGCTGCCAGAATTATCAGGATCATCGCCCGGCCAGCAAACCAACTGCCAACGAGTACTCGAGCCTCTTCGGTAGCGACAGCGCTACCAATGTCGGTATAGATCTCGGTGAGTTCTGCAGTTGTTGCCGCTTCATAGAACTCGCCACCGGTGCCGTCCGCGATTTCAGCGAGCGCGTCTTCGTTGACTGGCACGGGGATTGGTGTGGGATCCTCAGGGATGATGATCACGCCGTTGTCGGTGCCAAATGCGATAGTCGAAACCGAAATGTTGGCGAGCCGAGCGGCGTCAACCGCAGCCGCATCAGGACGGCCGACGGTTGTCTCGCCGTCGCTCATGAGCACAATGCGAGCCGGTGGAGCGTCACCGTCGAAATCTATGATGAAAGACTCGAGCGAATCAATACTGGCGAATACGGCCTCACCAATTGCCGTTGCTTCACCCAAGTCGAGTGCCTGAATCGCAGACCGAACAGCCGCCCGATTGGTTGTTGGTGGCACCCGCACGCTCGCAATGCCGTTAAAGCTCACGAGCCCAACATTGATTTCGCTTGGTACTTCTTCAAGGAAGGTCGTGGCCGCTTCTTTCGCACCATCGATTCGGCTTGGAACTACGTCTTCAGCTTGCATCGACAACGATGTATCGATTGCAAGCATGATGGTGGCTCGCTCACTAGGAACTTCGGTCACGGCGGCTGGCTCCGCGTACGCCAGAATCATGCCAGCCAAACCGGCTAGCAGGAAGAACGCTGGGATGTGCCGGCGCCAGTTCGGCCGCTGCGGGGCGACCTTGTCGAGCAGCGTCACATTGGTGAAGCGTACTGCTGCGCCTCGACGCACGAACTGCATAACGATGTACGCAATGAGCAACAACGCAATAGCGAGCAGCCACCACAGGCGCCCTGCTCGCACAAACTCCAAGTTGTCCGGAATATCGAACTTGGACGACCACAGGCCGGTATTGCCGCCATCGCTCACGATGCCATTCCCTTCTGGGTCGCTACGAACCGCACAACATCGAACAACCAATCGCGATCGGTGGATAACTGCAGGTGACTCGTGCGTGTTTCTCGAAATGTCTGTGCAATCTCGTCGCGTTGCTCGCGTGCCGCGGTGGCATAGGCCTCGCGTACTTTGCGACGCTGCGTGTGTACCTCGCGACGTTGTCCAGTCTCGGGGTCGACGACGGCCAGGGTTCCAACGTTAGGTAGTTCGAGCTCGCGCGGGTCGACGACTTCGACGGCGATGAGCTGATTGCGGATTGCGACCCGCTTGAGCTCGTCGCGCCACTCGCTGTCGTCGATGAAGTCACTGATCACAGCTCGCAGACCGCGCCGGCGATGCGGTCCATGCAGCCGCGCGATGCCCTCGGCCAGCGTGGTCGTGGACTGCTCGGCGCGTGGCGCAGTCAACACTTGCTCGACGATATGGAGCACATTGGCCCGGCCTTGTTTGGCTGGCAGGCTCTCAACGCCGTCTGGACGAATTAGTTCAGCGCCAAAGCGGTTGCCGATACGCAAGGTGAGGAATCCAATGGCTGCTGTTGCAGCAGCAGCGAGGTCGCGCTTTTCACTGTCGGCGGTGCCAAAGTCCAGACTTGGGGTGAGATCGACCGCAACCGCTGTTTCAAGTTCACGATCAGCAATGGTCTGACGGATGTACGTTTCGAGCATGCGCGCAGAAACGTTCCAATCGATGCGCCGTACGTCGTCGCCGGGGGCATACCGGCGGGCTTCGCCTGGTTCGGATCCATGGCCGGGCACAAGGCCGCGATAGTCGCCCTGCAGTAGGCCGTCGAGCCGCATGTTGATATCCAGGTCGAGTCGGCGCAGGACGCTACCCACCGCCTCACGTCGATCGAGATAGGGATGTGATGCCGCTTCGGCATCACTTTTCGAGTTACGGCGAAACATCAGGTGGCTAGCCAGCTGCGCCGGAGCCGTAGGTCGGTTCCTGCGAAGGTGCCACTCGTGGAGCGGGCACGGTCGCCAAGATTCCAGCGACGACATGGTCAGCGGAGATGTCGCGAGCCAATGCCTCATAGGACAGGACCAGGCGGTGCCGCATGACCTCAGGAGCAATATCGAAGATGTCCTGAGGCAGGACATAGTTGCGGTTGCGGATAACAGCCAGCGCTCGTGCAGCGGCGACAAGGCCAAGGCTCGCACGGGGGCTCGCTCCGTAGGAGATCATTGGAGCAAGGTCAGCCAGTCCATATGCGGAGGGGTCACGAGTTGCCAGGGTGAGGCTCACGGCGTAGTCGACAACGTTGCGGTCGACATACACATTTCGTGCTTGTTCTTGCAGCTGGACAAGCTCGTCGAGGTTTAGCACCTGTTCTGCGACAGGCGGACGAACACCCATGCGTTGCACAATCTCGACTTCTTCAGAAGGGGTGGGGTAGTCGATGACGATCTTCATAAGGAAACGATCGCGTTGGGCCTCAGGTAAGGGGTACACGCCTTCGGATTCGATGGGGTTCTGCGTGGCGAGTACAAGGAAAGGTCGCGGTAGCTTGAAGGTTTCGCCACCGATGCTGACTTGGCGTTCGGCCATGGCTTCAAGCAGTGCGGATTGCACCTTGGCCGGAGCACGGTTGATCTCGTCAGCAAGCACAAGGTTCGCAACAAGTGGACCGAGCTCAATGTCGAACTCTTCAGTCGACGCTCGCCAGATGCGAGTACCCACAATGTCAGCAGGCATCATGTCGGGGGTGAACTGCAGGCGAACGAACGAGCCACCAACGACTCGAGAAAGCGTTTCGACGCTTAGCGTCTTCGCTATACCAGGTACACCTTCGAGTAGGCAGTGGCCTTCGGCAATGAGGCAGACAAGCATGCGTTCGAGCATGCGGCCTTGGCCAACGACGACCCGTTTGATTTCGAACAGTGCGGCCTCAAGCGGCGTGGACGGCTCTGGCACGGCCGCAAGGTTGGGCGCACTCGGTGCAGTGGGAGGCGCTGGTGGCACGAGCGCAGGGGTGGCAGGCGCCGGTGGTTGTTGCGACGTCTGCGATTTGAATGGAGATGCGGTGGTCGGTGGTGGCGGCTGCAGGTCGCTCGCTGGAGCGGGGCGACTCGTCGGCGGCGGTGGCGTCGGAGTTGAACCCGCTAGTGCCGCGCTGTTCGCTGGCTTGGCTGGTGGTGGGGGAGTCGGTTCAGACGCCATGTCATCCTCTGGTGGGTGCGGCGATCATGGTTCGTGCCACGTCGCCGGTTACGTGGTCGCCAGCGTAGAGCGCCGAAGGCAATGATCGGTTTCGCCCCCGTACGCGTCGTCTGAACGCATGAGCTATTCAGCCCAGCGCTGTTCGGTAAGTGGTGAAAATCTCTTGAACCAACGCGTGGAGCGGGGCCCGTCCTGTCCCGAGCAGCTGGGGTTGGTACCGTTACAGCAATGCGAGTGCTTGTCGTTGACGACGAAGTCGATTTGGCCGAAGCAATTGTGCGCGGTCTTCGCCGCGAAGGCTACGCGGTTGACATAGCTCATGATGGCGAAGAGGCGCTTGAGAAAGCCAGGATTACGCCGTACGACCTGATCTGTCTCGATATAACGATGCCCAAGATGGATGGACGCGCGGTCTGTCGAGCAATCCGGGCCGACGACATACATCCGGAGCAACCACGAATCTTGATGCTGACGGCTCGAGACGAAGTGCAAGACCGTGTTGCCGGTCTCGATGATGGCGCCGACGACTACCTCGTCAAGCCGTTTGCCTTTCCTGAGCTGACCGCTCGTGTGCGCACGTTGATGCGCCGCGATGCGGCATCGAGCGGTTCGATGGTGCACGTTGGTGCGATTGCGCTGGATACTGCGGCGCACTCTGTGACGCACTATGGCAAGCCAATCAGCTTGACATCGAAGGAGTTTGCGCTCCTTCGCTATTTCATGGCGCAACCGGGATCGGTCATTTCGCAAGAGGAACTGCTCGAACATGTGTGGGATGAGAATGCCGATCCTTTCACCAACACCGTGCGCGTAACGGTTGGGACGCTGCGCCGAAAGCTGACGCCCGACGAAGGCGAGGTGCCGATAGAAACCGTGATTGGTGCGGGCTATCGACTTCTCGACATCGAATGACTGCAGTCGAGGGCACGCCAATCCAGCGCGACCCCATCGAGGCCAGCAAGGTTGCGCCTCCAGGGAGTCCGCGGCAGCACGAAAACCGGCAGAGCCGCCTCCCGGCCGTATTGCAGTCGGTCCGCTTCCGCCTCACCCTGCTGTACTCGCTCATGCTCTTCGGTGTTTCTTCAATCGCTGTCGGCGGTATCTACTGGGCGCTGTCCAACAGCCTGGAGAACAAGATCGCTGATGAGATGGCGGCGAACGCCGGGCCCATTGCGTTTGACATTGCGCAAGATGAATACGAAGTACAAGAGCGATTTGAGCTGTTGCTCGACCAGCGTACGCTCGAGACGCTTCGGCGATTCTCGGTCGTTGGTCTTGGATCAATCTTCTTCGTGAGTTTCGGCGTTGGTTGGTTCACCGCTGGCCGAGTGCTTATGCCGATCGGCCGCATCACGAGGGTGGCGCGTGATATTCAGGCAACAGACCTGAGTCGACGAATAGGTCTGTTGGGTCCCAACGACGACCTCAAACAGCTGGCCGACACGTTCGATGCCATGCTCGACCGACTTCAGCGAGCCTTTGACAATCAACAGCGACTCATTCATGACACCTCGCATGAGCTGCGAAACCCGCTTGCAGTGATGCGAACGAACCTTGATGTCACGCTCAGCGACCCTGACGCTGATGTCGAGCAGTACCGACATACGACCGAAGTCGTCCGACGTTCAAGTGAGCGCATGTCGAAACTCGTTGACGACCTGCTTGCCTACGCACGACATGAGGCGGCGACCCGCGTTGAAGCACCTGTCGACATATCTGAACTGGTCACCATGTTGGTCGACGAGTTTAAGGGCGCTGCGGAGCAGGAGCGCCTACAGCTCGTCGTAGATATTGAATCTGACTTGCAGGTCATGGGCCACGCCAGATCGTTGGAACAGGCTGTCGCGAATCTGCTCGCGAATGCCGTGCGGTTCGCTCCCGTCGGCACCCCCATTTCTGTACACGGCGGAGCCGATAGCAACTGGGTTTGGCTCACGGTTTCCGATGAGGGACCTGGCATCCCCGTTGATGAGCGAGAGCGAGTGTTTCAGCGCTACGTGCGTATCGGCGAGGGCGAAGCTGGCCGACCACACCTGGCTGGGGGTGAAGGCTCAGGACTTGGACTGGCGATCGTGCGCGAGATTGTTCAAGCGCACCGCGGCGAAGTCTCCGTTGTCGAGACACCTCGTGGTGCAACGTTCGCTCTATGGATTCCTCAGCACCAAGAGTTTGAGACAACAGGTGAATTCCGGCTGCCCTGGCCGAAACGCCGCCCGAACTTGATCAGTAAGGCGAGCTGATCGTTCCCGACGGCCCCTTGGTCCTTTTGATCCTTACCTAATCTTTCGGTTCTCGTTACCGTGGCTTTCGGCCCCATCAAATATCGTGGGTGGTGTGGAACAACCACCAAACCCCCCAAACCCGTCAGAAGCGGCACCAGATCTGCCAAAACCGCCGATCTGGGAGCGTCAGACGCCGACTACGCCACCGATTACGATTCCGGTAGCGCCGCTCAGTTCGGCGACCGAACCCTCTGTCGCCCAGCCGCCAGCTGCCCAGCCGTCCAGGCTCTCTGAGCCGTCAGTTGCTGAGCCGTCAGTTGCTGAGCCGTCAGTTGCTGAGCCGTCAGTTGCTGAGCCCAGGCTCGCTGAGCCGTCAGTTGCTGAGCCCAGGCTTGCTGAGCCCAGGCTTGCTGAGCCGCCAGTTGCCCAGCAGCGTGGTTCCAAGCCCAGTCTCGCCCAGTCGCCAGTAGCTCGCCATGACCGGTCCCAACTGCGCCCAAGCGCGCCGAACCAGTCGATCGTCCCCGACATCACCGTCGAACAGCCGGCAACGCAGCAGCGTGCTGCGACCGCACCACCCTCAACTCCAGCGCAACGAGCAACACCAGCTCCAGCAGCAGCAACGCCTTTGCAGGCAGCGCAGCCGGCGTCGATTCCATTGCCACGCCCGTCAACGGAGGCCGCATCAACGGCTCCCGCGCCAGCGCCGGCGGCAACGCCTGGTCCCTCATTTGCTGACCGGAGTTACCTAGCAGTTCCTGGCTCACCAATAACAGGCACCACACACACCCCGCGGTGGCCAACCGAACCTCCGACAGTCGGTTATCAGCCCGATCCAACACCAGCTGAATCTGAAAAACGCTTCGCTCTGCGGCTTGGAATGGGCGTTCTCCTGCTGTTGCTCGCAGCTGGCGTCGCAGCAGCAGCGTTCTTCGTCGGTCGCGGATTCGGCTCGAACGAGACCACATCCGAGGTTCCCATTGCGGCTCCAACGACACAGTCGACTGTCGAACCCGAACCTACCGCCCAAGCCACCGTGCCGCCTACCGCAGCTCCTACACCGCCAATAGATGACACTGTGCAGATCGCGCCACCACCGGTTCTGCCAGCAGATGGCGCCGACGAGCCCGTTGCCGCAGTCGCCGCAGCCGTCGCTCCAACCGTGGTGCTGATTCAGAACGAGCTTGGTCAAGGATCAGGCATTGTCTATGACGCCAGCGGCCTCATCTTGACCAATGCCCACGTTGTGGGCCAGTTCACTGAGGTCCAAGTCACGCTCGCATCTGGTGTTCGGGTCCCGGGAGTCGTGCTCGGAGCCGACCCGCTTACCGACGTTGCCGTTGTGCAGATCGGTACTGAGTCTGAGTTCGGCGTGGCGTCGCTTGCCCCCGAGTCCTCGGTCCAGGTTGGCCAGCTCGCTGTTGCCATCGGCAGCCCATTCGGTCTCGAGCAGACCGTTACCTCAGGGGTTGTTAGTGCCATCGGCCGAGTCCTGTTGAACCCGACTGAGACCGGACAAGATTCCATCGTTGCAATGATTCAAACCGACGCACCAATCAACCCAGGTAACTCGGGTGGGGCGCTGGCAGACCGTCAGGGGCGGGTCATTGGCATGAACACTTCGATACGAACCGACGGTTCCGGTGGCAACATCGGCGTGGGCTTCGCAATACCAGCAGATACCGCCAAACTGATCGCCGACCGAATTATCGCCGGCGAGCCACTTGAGCAAGGATTTCTGGGTATCGGTGGTGGCACGCCTCTGATCGGCACCCCTGGCGTAGTCGTTCGTGACGTCACCCCCGGCAGCGGCGCCGCAGTGGCGGGTCTGTTGCCGGGTGACCTCATTATCGGTTTCAACGACCAAGAGATCAAGAGCATGACTGACCTGGCTGCTGCCGTGCGACTGCAGGCACCCGACGCCGTAGTACTCATCACCTTCTTGCGAAGCGAAGAGACGATGCAGGTCGACGTCACACTCAGTGCGTTCGAGGGCAACTAGTACCCAGCTGCAAGGACCTCAGTCGTTCCGGCTTGCGCTGCTTTCGGCAATCAGCAGCGCAAGCCGGACATGTTCTCCACGTTCTTTGTATGGCGTGACGAGTAGCTGCGAGCGCACGCCCTAGGCTTTGACGCTGTGAGTGAGCTACTGATCATCATCATCCTCGTCATCGTTGCGTTGGTCGTTGCCAGCGCAGCGTTCCTGCTGCTTCGCCGCCAAAACGTTCCGGTAGAGGCTCCTCCCAAGAAGCCTGCGGTAACAACACCAAAGACGGCCGTAGACGTTGATACTGCTACTGATGGCGACGTTCGTGTCGACGATCCCGCAGTCGCCGGAGGTGAAATCGACGTTGACGACGAGCCCGATGTCGTCGAAGTCGAAGAGGAGCCTCCGGCGGAGAAGCCGACCTTCCGTGACCGGCTGGGCAAAGCCAGAGATGGTTTAGCGGGAGCGCTTGGCGGCCTGCGAGGCCGATCGATCGACGAAGACGCGTGGGAGGAGTTGGAAGAGGCGTTGATCCTGGCCGACGTTGGTGTTCCGACAACTATGGCCATGCTCGATCGGGTGCGCGATCGCGCAAAGCAGGACAAGGTCAAGGACTTCGATGGCGCCCTTGGTCTTCTCCGTGAGGAGATGGAGGTTGAGCTCGGTGACGCTGACATCAGCCTTTCGATCGCAGGTGAGCCAGCGATCTGGATGTTCGTTGGAGTCAACGGCGTCGGCAAGACAACCACCATCGGCAAACTTGCAAAACGTGAGGCTGACAACGGGCGCAAACTCGTTCTTGCCGCCGGCGACACATTCCGTGCGGCTGCAGCCGAACAACTTGAGACTTGGGCGAATCGCAGTGAAGCGGGCTTTGTCCGCGGAGCCGAAGGCGCAGACCCCGGGTCGGTTGTCTTCGACGCTGTTGAACATGCCGCAGCGGTCAATGCCGACCTCGTGCTCGCCGATACGGCAGGCCGATTGCACAACAAGGCGAACCTGATGGAAGAACTGATGAAGGTTCGCCGCGTGGCCGAAAAGGCCAAAGGGCAGGTGAGTGAGGTGCTGCTCGTGATCGACGCAACGACCGGTCAGAACGGTCTGGTACAAGCAAAGCAATTCACTGAAGCCGTCGAAGTCACGGGCATCGTGCTCACAAAACTCGATGGATCAGCCAAGGGCGGCATCGTCCTAGCAATCCAATCTGAGCTCGGAATCCCGGTGAAATTGGTTGGTCTCGGTGAAGGTATTGAAGATCTGGTTGAATTTGACCCAGAAGAATTCGTCGACGCACTATTTGCTTAAGGAGCACAAACATGGCCGATGGAAACGACTGGCTTGGCGGTTTCACGCTCGAAGAGCTGCTTGGCTCAGCCCCCGTCACAAAGACAAAGAAGCAGATCAAGAAGGAGTCGGGCAAGCGCGGCATGGTCAGCGCAACGCTCGGTGCGCCTTTTCGCCTCGTAGCGGCGCTTGTCAAGCTGCCCATGACCCTGGCAACTCGGCTCGCTGGTGGTATCGGCGGCGCCTTGCTCGAAATCGTCAAACTTCCCATGCGACTTGCTGGGGCTCTTGCGAATCCGTGGCGTAAAAAGTAGGACCGACGGCTCGCTCACCGCCTAGGGCGAACGCGCTAGCGACAGGTAATCGTTCTGCCGGTAACCTCAATGCACCATGTTTGATTCGTTATCTGATCGCTTCGAGGGCATTTTCAAGGGCCTACGAAGCAAGGGCAAGCTGCGTGAGTCTGATGTCGACGAGGCACTCCGTGAAATTCGGGTTGCGCTCCTTGAGGCCGACGTCAACGTCACCGTCGTCAAAGGTTTCCGCGACCGTGTGCGCGAACGCGCTGTGGGAGCGAAGGTCCACGAGGCCCTAAATCCGGCCCAACAGATCGTCAAAATCGTTCACGAAGAGCTCATTGCCACGCTCGGCGGCGAGACGATGCAAATCACCTTTGCACCGAAACCGCCAACCGTGATCCTCATGGCTGGCCTGCAGGGCGCAGGTAAAACAACGAACTCAGGCAAGCTTGCTCTCTGGTTCAAAGGCCAAGGGCGCAACCCGCTGCTGGTCGGTGCTGACCTCCAGCGTCCTGCCGCTGTAGAGCAGTTGCGCACCCTTGGTGCCCAAATTGATGTTCCCGTGTTCTCCAAGCCGAGTGATCCCGTCGACGTCGCCCGAACGGCAATGGAGCACGCCCGCGAAACAGGCCGAGACGTCGTCATCGTAGATACTGCCGGTCGCTTGTCGATCGACGAAGAACTCATGGCCCAGGTCGGCGACATCAGCGACGTGGTCAATCCGACCTACACGTTCCTAGTCATCGACGCCATGACCGGTCAAGACGCTGTGAACACGGCGCACTCGTTCAACGAGACGTTGTCGCTCGACGGCGTCATCTTGACCAAACTCGACGGCGACGCCCGCGGCGGCGCCGCACTTTCGGTCAAAGAGGTAGTTGGCAAACCGATCGCCTTCGCTTCGACTGGTGAGAAACTCGAAGACTTCGAGCAATTCCACCCCGACCGTCTTGCTGGCCGCATTCTGGGCATGGGTGACATGCTCACGCTCATCGAGAAGGCCGAATCGGTCTACGAAGAAGACGAGGCAGAGGCCGCCGCCGCCCGGATTCTCGAAGGTGAGTTCACCCTCGAAGACTTCCTGCAGCAGATGCAGCAACTCAAAAAGATGGGCCCCCTGAACAACCTGATGGGGATGATGCCGGGCATGCCCAAGGAACTCAAGAATCAAGAAATTGATGATCGCCAGGTTGCCCGGGTCGAAGCGATCATTCGCTCAATGACACCCACCGAACGCGCAAAACCTGACCTCATCGATGGTTCACGCCGTGGCCGCATCGCTGCCGGTAGCGGAACGAACGCCAACGAGGTTTCTCAACTCATCAACCAGTTCAAGCAGATGCAGAAGATGCTGAAGAAGATGGGCGGAATGGGAACCAAGAGCATCAAGCGCGCCAAGCGCAAAGGCGCAAAAGGTAAGCGCGGCAAAGGGTCACGCCGCAGCGGCAACCCCGCCCAAGGACGGGTCACCCCAAAGAAGGGCGATGGCAAGAAAAAGCTCGTCTTGCCGGGCCTAGATGAACTCGAAAACAACCCTGACGTCGCAGCGCTACTCAAGGACATGGGCTAACAAGCATCATTCTTTTGCCTGAAACGCGCAAAGTGGACAGATTTCAAGGCACACTGCTGGGTCGCTGGGACCGACGGCCCACCGAGAAGAAGCCGAACCGTCGAGAGGAATAGATCGTGGCTGTAAAGCTCCGCCTGATGCGCATGGGTAAGAAGAAGCAACCGACGTACCGCGTCGTTGCAGCAGACTCGCGGTCACCCCGCGATGGTCGCTTCATCGACATACTTGGGTTCTACAACCCACGTTCGGAACCGTCGGTGATTGAGATCGACAACGACAAGGCTGTCGGCTGGCTCAAGAATGGCGCCAAGCCAACGGAGCGAGTCCAAAAGCTCCTCACCGTGAGCGGCGCCTGGAGCGAGTTCACCGGCGAAGCGCCCCCGACGCCATATGTAGCCGCAGCTCCTGCTGCAGCCGCACCCGCCGTATCAGATGATCACGCCGAAGACGCAGCCGATGCCTCGGCTGACGCGAGCGAAGAAGAGTGAGCGCCGACCTGGCCTCCAACGCAGCGGACCTGCTTCGGCACGTTGTCGCTTCTATCGTCGAAAATCCCGACGCTGTCGAGATCGACACGAGCGAAGAAGACGACACCGTTCGCTTCGACGTCCGCGTCGGCGATGGCGACATGGGACGCGTTATTGGCAAGCGCGGTCGCACCGCACACGCCATCCGCGCTCTCGTACGCGCTGCAGCTGCCAAAGAAGGCACCTCAGTAGACGTCGAATTCGTCGACTAGGCGCTAGTCCGTATTCCTCGCTGCGCTCGGATTACTGTCGACAGCCTTAGCGTTTGTGGTCCCGCACCGCTGCGCTACCCGGGATAGTCCGTATTCCTCGCTGCGCTCGGATTACTGTCGACAGCCTTAGCGTTTGTGGTCCCGCACCGCTGCGCTACCCGGGATAGTCCGTATTCCTCGCTGCGCTCGGATTACTGTCGACAGCCTCACGCGTCCGACCGCCCAGCTCATCTCAAGGTCGAGGTCATCGACCAGCCTCGATACCGAACGGATGAGAGCCCAGCTGGTGAAGACTGCGAGTGCGGCACCTACAACCGTGCCGAGCACAGAGATCAGTACCGACTCCAGGCGCACCATGCGTTGCACGGATCGATCCTTCATGCCGACGATGCGCTCAGGCCGAGCTCTCGACGACGCTCGAAGATCGACAGCGTCAATGTGTTGGCAATGCCGATGACAGCGATGAGAACGCTCATGCCGAGCAGTCCGTTGATCGCGTTGATCAAGACATCGAAGATGCTGCAAATCAACTTTCCGATCGCGTTCCGAGACCAGATCACTTGTTGGGTTTGCTATCTCGTCCATGATCTTGCCATCGGCTAAGAACAGAATGTTGTCGGCGTACGAGGCAGCGTGAGGGTCGTGCGTGACCATCACGATTGTCTGACCGCTGTTGTCGACGGCGCTGCGCATAAACGAGAGAATCTCCATGCCCGTGCACGAGTCCAGTGCGCCGGTCGGTTCGTCGGCAAACACGATGTCAGGCCGTGGCACCAGCTCTCCGAGCTACAGCGACGCGTTGTTGTTGTCCACCCGATAGCTGGCTTGGAAGATTGCCGAGTCGATCGCCGAGACCAACGGTGCGCACGATCTCGTCAAACCAAGCTCGGTCTGGCTTGTTTCCCGCGAGTGTTAGCGGCAGCAGGATGTTCTCTTCAGCTGTGAGCGTTGCGATCAGGTTGTATTGCTGAAAGATGAAACCGAGCCGGTAACAGCGCAAGAGCGTGAGGTCTGTGGTTCCAAAGGCCACCAAGTTCGGTATCGCCTATAAAGGCGGCCCCAGAACCAAGTCGATCCAGGCCGGCTACGCACTGCATAAGCGTGGACTTTCCCGAACCGGAGGGTCCCATGATTGCGGTAAAGCGACCTGTTGGAAAGCCAACGGTGACTCCAGCGAGTGCGCATACGGCGGCATCACCCTGGCCATACACTTTTGTGGCCTCAACCGCGCGCGCTGCCGGGGCACGCGCGGTAACAGGCGTAGTCATCGGTTTAATCCACATATCTCGATAACGACTGCAGCGTGCCGCATTGGGTCGCACCGAGGTCGCACCGCGCCTGTATCTATGCCAGGTGAGAGCGGTCTGGGACTATTTTTTCCAGCTAGGTGACCAGGCGCATCTCTTAGAGGTCTTTGAGCCAGTGATGTTCGTTAAAGGTCAACAAGCTGCGGACACCCGCACGCGACGCAGTAACCCGGGTGACCGATGCATGATTCGGTGCCAGCGGCTGCTTTGCCTCAAGCACATCTTTCACCACGGCATTGATGACACCGCCGTGGCAGACCACAGCAACCGTTTGGCCAGCGTGACTAGCGATGATGTCGTCGAACCCGCTGCGAACACGTGCTTGGAAGGCAGGGCCCTGATACTCGCCCAGCAGTGTCATCGCTTGATCTCGAGTCATTCCTTCAAAGGTGCTGGGTGTCACGTAGCTGCCAAGTTCGTAGTCGAACTCTGCGATCCGCTCATCGGTCACGGGTTTGGTCTCGCGTCCAGCGAGCAGAGGCGCTGCTGTCTGTTGAGCCCGGCGCTGCGGGCTGGCGTACACGGCAGTGAACGAAACCGCTGCCAAGAAGTCAGCGGTTGCGTTCGCTTGACGCTGTCCAAGGGTGGTTAAGGGAGGATCGCTGAGGTCGTCGCCGCTCAGGTCAGGTTCGCCGTGTCGCACGATGAAGAGTTCCATTGACTCAAGTGTCTCGTGAAAGCGCCGTGACTACTACGTCGCTAGTAAAAGGGTGGATTCTTCAGCTATCAGGATGGTGAGTTTCACGGCCGAAGGTGTTCGTGACGCGGTAGCGACTCGCGTGATCGCCAGATGCTGCTAATAGGCTCACCACCGTATGCGGCTCGAGGTCGGCAAGATAGACAAGGCGCACGGTGTGCATGGCGATGTCATCGTCACGCTGCTGAGCGACCGCACCGAACGGCTCGATGCTGGAGCCGTGCTCTACAGCAACGACAACTTCGAATACACGGTGGCTCGGTCACGCCCACACCAACATCGATTTCTCGTGACATTCGAAGAAGTGAACGGACGTGACCAGGCCGATGGTCATCGGGGCACGCTTCTCTATGGAGACCCCATTGAAGACGCTGACGTTCTCTGGGTTCATGAATTGATCGGCGCCAACGTGGTCGACGTCGATGGCACTGCCCTCGGTGCTGTTGCAAGCGTCGAAGAGAACCCAGCCAGCGACCTGCTCGTGCTCGAAAACGAATCGCTGATCCCGCTGACGTTCCTCGTGGAAGTACACGACGATGGGACCATTGTGGTCGATCCGCCCCACGGGTTGTTTGATCCAATCGATGATATGGCGCAGGAGTAGACCGCAATGCGCATCGATGTCTTCACCGTCTTTCCATCGTTAATCGATGACTTTGCGGGTGAGTCGTTGTTGGGCAAAGCACAAGAACGCGAGCTCATCGCCATCAACGCGCACGACCTTCGCAAAGAGGCGGTCGGTCGCCACAAGAGCGTGGACGACGCACCCTTTGGCGGGGGAGCAGGCATGGTGCTGATGCCCGAGCCGATCTTTGCAGCCGTCGAATCTGTTGATCCGCCCCGTCCGCTGCTTCTCCTTAGCCCAAGTGGCCCCACATTTGACCAGGCCATGGCAATGGAACTTGCGACAAGCGACGGTTTTTCGCTGCTATGCGGTCGATACGAGGGCGTCGACGAGCGCATCACCACTGAGTTATGCGACGGTGCCGTGTCGATTGGCGACTACGTGCTTGCCGGAGGCGAAGTTGGTGCACTTGTGATCATCGAAGCCGTCACGCGGCTCGTGCCAGGCGTGATGGGCAATGGCGAGTCTGCGGGTGACGAATCATTCATGACAGGGCTACTTGAGTACCCGCACTACACGCGTCCAGCCGAATTTCGGGGCACTGAAGTTCCTGCTGTGCTGCGTAGTGGCGATCACGGCAAAGTCGAGCGTTGGCGCCGAGCCCAAGCCCTGGCCCGCACGGTCGAACGGCGGCCGGATCTCATCGAAAAACGCGGCGGACTTAGCGCCGTAGAACAGAAGCTGCTCGCAGAATTCGATCTTTAGCCCGCACGCCCGTGAGGCCTTTGACCGCAGCGGGTCGTAACGGGGATGTAGCGCGATAGAGTGACTGGCTGTTGTGCCGGGCGTCCCCGGTCAGTTCATTCGGAGTTTGTTATGCAGCCCACCGACTTCATCGACAAGGCAAGCCTTCGCGACGACATTCCTGACTTTGGTCCGGGTGACACGCTCAAGGTCCATGCCCGCGTAGTCGAGGGCAACAAAGAGCGCATCCAGGTGTTCGAGGGCGTTGTATTGAAGCGCCAGGGTGCCGGCGTGCACGAGACATTTACTGTGCGCAAGGTCAGCTTTGGTGTTGGTGTTGAGCGCACGTTCCCCGTGCACACGCCGATCGTTGAAAAGATCGAGCGCACGATCCAGGGTGATGTCCGTCGTGCCAAGTTGTTCTACTTGCGTGACCGCGTTGGTAAGTCAGCCAAGGTCAAAGAACTCCGCGACTTCTAAGGTCTCTCGCTTCACAGCGAACCTGCCTTGACAATAAAGCAAATCTAGAAGGCTGCTTCGAGAACCCGCACGTTGTCGTTGACCACCAACGCAACATCGAATCGCAGATGACCCGCATGGCGGTTCTGTTCAAGCCACCGGAACGCTGCGGTGCGCACCTTGGTCTGTTTCGAATGGCTGACCGCAAGTGCCGGGTCGATTAGACGAGCGGATTTGCGAGCTTTGACTTCGCAGATCACCAGCGTTGAACCGCGACGAGCAATGATGTCGATCTCGCCCTCGAAACAGCGCCAGTTGCGTTCCAAGATGTCGTAGCCCTCCCGCCTATACCACTCGGCCGTTTCGTGTTCGCCGGTGGTCCCGCGTGAGTGCGCCGCCGCTTTGCGTTGATTCGCTGCCATCAACCCATAGTGACGGTGCCGTGTGACATTGACATTCAGATCGATGACACGTCGTACTCAGCAAGGTTCACGAGTCGTCCTCAGAACACGCGACTGCTCGCTCGCTGTACCAGCGTTCGAGTTCGTAGTGGTGACCGTCGGCGTCGGAAACCACAACGATTGAGTGGCGACAACCTCGGGCTCACATGGGGCCACGAGCCGATCCCGGGTGATTGCCCAACCCACACAGTCTGCAGCCACAAGAATTTGCTACACGCATCACGTAGCCATCGAGGTCGGCGGCCTGCCACTGTTGGTGTGCCCAATCGAGCGCGTCGCGTGCTCCGGCCAAGTCACCCTGGTCGAAGGTGAACGTCTCAGGTGTGTCCGCATCATCGTCAACCTCCAGCGGCTGGTCTTCAACCACTAGCGGCTGATCCTGTGCCGTTGACTGCTCATCCTTAGGGGTCGAGCTCGAGCAGCTGGCTGCGAGAATAGAGATGACCAGCGGGGCAAGAAAGCGTCGCATGCCGGGTACGACGAATTGAGATGCCATGCGGTTCCTAGTGTTTTACGGATCTCGTCTCATGGGCGAATGTGAGTCGCTCAGCCGTAGAAGGCCCACAGCACAAGTAGCACGCAAACGAGCACGGCACCGGCGACAAAGAAGTAATCAAATTTGCTGCGCTGGTGCTTACGAGACGGATCGAATCCCACGCCGTCACGCTATTGGTGTTGCAGCGAGACTGCGCTGCGTGGGCAAGGAGGCGCCGGGCTCGACGACTCCTGCATGGAAATCTGTCGCCCGTGGGAAACTAGCGGGCGCGCGTCGGCGTCTGAGAAATATTAGCTGTCCCTAGGAGCTAAGAATGTTCAGGAAATTCCTCATACTCGCGTGCGCAAGCGACGATGCAACAACTATCGAGACCGGTGCCGAATCGCAGAGCCAACCAAACAGCAGCGACGACAGCCACGTGCCGGACGATCCGATATCAGACGATCTCACGAGGGATGCTGACGCACCCATTCCGGTCGAGCCGAATGGAGGGATAGGTAATGGCGCCGGGCCAATTCCTGGACTCGTCGATGAAACAGATGATGGCACGACGTGGCATGGCGCAGTCGTAGCTGAAATGAACTGCCCGGGCATGAGATGGACCAGGGTGCAGGCAAGCGCCTTTAGCTTTTCGGTGCCGAGCGACTTCGTTGACGAACAGGTGCAAGGCGTCGACTTAGAGGCCGAGAAGTGGAGTGGGCCAAGTGGCATCACCGTTTCCTTTGACTACGGCCCATATTCGGCTTCTGACGCTTGGAACCCAGGTGCCGAAGTGACAGCGGTCGACTACAGCGGCCGGATCGGCGAACACGTTGTCATCCGTAGCGTCGAACGCAACCGGGTCGCCGTGCTATTTCCTGAGGTCGAGTTGAACTTCGAGCAGTGGAATGGACTTGGCATGGCCGTCGGTTACGACGATCCGAACGACGAAATTGTCGGCCGCTGCATTGTCGGTTCGATCGAGTGGAGTACCTAGTACACATCTGCTGCAGCAAAAACGGACAACGCGCCGGGCAAAGCCCGGCGCGCTGTCGGTTGTGAGTGGGGTAGCGAGAAGGCCGTCGTGGACAGGGAGGGGAATCTGCCACGACAGGCCTAGAAGGTAAAGCCGTCCTGGCGTCGCTCTGGAGCTTGCTGTTGTACTGTTCGAGTTGCAGGTGCTGGCCGTGGTGCAGCGTGTTGCTGGACCGGTGCAGCTTGTGGAGCCGGGTGCTGCTGTGGAGCTGGTCGTGGTGCGGCGTCCTTTTGAACCGGTGCTGGCATCTGCTGTACGGGTGCTTGTTGTGGAGCTGGCATCTGATGTACCGGCTGCGCAACCGCTGGTTGTGCAGTGGGTGAGGCGGCCACACCGTCCTTGATGGATTTGAAGTCACCCAGCTTTGGCATTGCAATGTCCTTTTCTTTCATGGTCATAACCACGCCAGCGATGACCGCTGCTGCGGCTGCTGCAGCGGCGTAGAGGCCGATGCCTCGGCCCATCACGCCAAAGAACAACGCAGGGACTTGCACGATGCGGACAAGCCAGAGCAGCGTTCCGAGTGCAGCGGCGCCAATTGCGATCTGCTCGCCCTTGATCTGGTCGTTGCCTACGTTCTTGCCAAATGCGGGCGCAATGACGAGCCCAGCCGCTGCGAGCAACAACACAAGGCCCATCCAACCAAAGGTGAACTCGGTGCCTCGAAATGACACGCTGTCGATGAACTGCTCCTTAAGAACGTACCAGGGCAAGAACGCGGCCACCAGGCCGGTCACAGCTCCTGCAGCAGCTACCTGCTGGCCTTTGGTCAGATTCTCTAGCATGGACTTGTCCATCGGTCGCTCGTTTCTTCTTGTGAAGGCCAGCGCGGCGCTGGCCGGGAATGAATCCAGCATCACGGAATTAGTCAGCAGGGTCAGTGAGCCGCATTACAGAAGTGATGTGGCGTGGGTGACACCTGCGACGACAGCCGCTGTTTGGTAGTCGCATACGCCCATAACGCTCGCCGGTCTGATCTAGGCTCCGACCATGCAAATGGACGAGGTGAAATCCCATGCAGCGCGGCTTGGGCGCATTGTGTATTTGGCAACCGTCCGTGCTGATGGACGACCACACAGTGCACCTGTTGGTGTTGCCTGGATTGGCGACACAGTGTGCGCCTTCAATCAGAACCCGTCGGTCAAGGTCGCAAACGTGCAAGCTTGTTCTGCTGTGCATCTGCACTGGGCCGTAAGCGCAGACACCAATCACGACAGTCTGGTGATCGACGGTGACGCCACGGTCGTCGACACAACTGAGGGCCGGGCGGCGCTGTGGAACCGTATGGGCTACGACCTCAGTGAGTTCGAACCCGGCGGCCCAGCAAGCGATGGTCACGTGTTTCTAAAGATCGTGCCGCGTCGAGCCGCGCTGCTCTATCGGTTTGGCTTTGACGGGCGCGAATCATGGAGCGCCGATGGCGCCATCATCGACCTGCGCAAAGACACGCCCCTGTCGCCTACCTAGGCATTGGACACCAACAGAAGCGAACCCGACAAGCTGGTGCAGAGCCGACGTTGCTGCCCACCGACTAACGCACAGCCTTCAAAACTGGGCGCTACTTCGCAGACATAATCAGAGCAGAGTCGGTTCGGTTATCACCATGCCCAACGAAGCGGCTACGTTCGACCAAGCTGCAGCGGATACCAACTCGGTGCGCACGCTACAGCCACAGGCGAGATCATCGATCTGTACACCTTGCGCACCGCAAAGGCAGCGAAATATGAGTGGCACAACGTTCAAAATGACCCAGCTCGTAGGCGAGTCGTCCGACGGCATCGAAGATGCCGTCAAAACGGCTCTGAACACCTCAGGCGAAAAAGTTCGAGGCCATACTTGGCTCCACGTAACCGACATCCGGGCCAATCTCGGTGAAGGCGGGTCCATCGACCGCTGGCAAGTGTCGGTCGATGTGGCATTCAAAGTCGAACAATAGCGTTCAGTACCGTGCACCAAACCCGAGCTCGAAGCCGTTGGGTAGGGCTCGCCTGGCTAAGAAGACATTCGCACACCCCGCAGGCCAACGAAAGGAACCCGCATGAGCAGAAAGAATGCCGACGATAAGGCCACTCCTAACTCTGATGAAGACGCCGCCGAACCAAGCAGAGGCCTAGACGTCGAGGACCAGCCGTTCAACGTCAACGGCCCGGCCGACGCGGCAGGCGACCAAGAACAGAGTGCGGATGACTCGCAAGACTCATCCCTCCCCGGCAGAGGCCTAGATGTCGAGGACCAGCCGTTCAACGTCAACGGCCCGGCCGACGCGGCAGGCGATCAAGAACAGGGTGCGGATGACTCGCAAGACTCATCCCTCCCCGGCAGAGGCCGAGACGTCGAGGACCAGCCGTTCAACGTCAACGGCCCGAGCGACCCCAAGTCTGGGCCCTGACCCGCCCATCCACCTGGGTGGGTCGAACCACTGCCATTTGACAAAACCCGAACCGTCCACTGCGCCTTCAACCCGCTGAGCACTTGAGCATGACCAGTTACACGATCGCCATCGTTGGGATGGGCCCGCGAGGTAGTTACGCGCTCGAATGTTTAACTGCGGCCATCGCAGACTCGCCGCTGGCTTCGCAGGTCGAGCTGCTTTTGTTTAACGATGCGGCCCATGTCGGTGCTGGTCACGTCTATGACGTAGATCAACCTGAGACCAACTGGATTAACATAAGCGAGCGCGCGCTGGAGCTCGAGTCTCGTGCCGAACTCAACTTCGGTGGAACGCCCGTCTGTGGGTTTCCCAGCTATCACTCGTGGGCTGGCATCGAGCGAGGTCCCTGGCCCGTTGATCTCAACGACGCATTCCCCCCTCGAGCACACGTCGGCGAGTACCTCAACGCTCGGGCGAGAAGTCTGATTCAGCCGCTGGAAGAAGCCGGCGCCGCAGCCCTCATCCAGACACGTGTCGAGCGGCTAGACGAACTTGGTAGCCGTTGGAGCATCGAGGATTCACAGGACCGCACATGGTTAGCCGACGAAGTCTTGTTGACCGTCGGACACCAGCCAACGACCACGGACGATCAAATCGCAGGATGGGAAGACGCGGTGGCACATCATCGGCACCTCCTCCTGCGCACGCAACCCTATCCGATAGCCCCCATCGTGGACCATCTTGAGAATCACGGCGGAAAGGCGACGATAGCGATTCGAGGATACGGACTCGCCATGATGGACGTCGTTCGAAAACTCGCTGTCAGCACTGGCGAGTTCTCCACCGTAGAAACAGAAGATGGCCCGCTTCTCTATCGACAACGACCAGGCTGCGAACTGAAACTCGTTCCTTTCTCACTCGATGGTCTACCGATGAGTCCAAAGCCGCAAACACCTGCTCTTGATGCGTTGTTTGCCCCCACCTCAACCGAGTTGAAGCAACTCGAAAGCATCCTCTCGAGCCGAGATGCCCAAGAGAGCGCAGCCAATGCCGAGCTGCTCATCGAAGCAGTAGTGCCAATCGCGGCCCGCGTGTTCACGGACCTGCCCAACCGACACGCTGACGCGCCAACGACGAGTAGCGACGTCGAATCCCTCATGCGCAGCTGGCTGACAGACCCTGAAACCGCCCATCCCTCGCTCAACTCCCGATCGACACCGCCGCAACTCGTGCTGAGCGAGTTCGTGTCGATGGCGACTGGATCCTCGCCAATCAGCGTCGACTACTGCGTCGGCCAAGTTTGGCGTCACTGCCATCCCATCATCTACGCCAGCCTCTCCTACAACCGTCTGAACGACGACGCACTCGCGGCCACAATCGAGCTCGATGAGCGAGTCAAGCGCTACTCGTTTGGACCCCCGGTCGAGAGCATTCGTCAGCTCTCGGCGCTCGCCTCGTCCGGCGTTCTACAGCTCGACTTTGTCGACGACCCAGACATAGTCTGTGATTCGAGAGGGTGGACCCTCACCTCGGGCCAACAGTCAGTTACCGCCTCGGTCATGGTCGATTCAGTTCTCGACGGTCCCCGACTAGAAGACGTTGTCTCACCTCTGATCACTGACCTTCTTCGCGACTCGGCCATTCAGCCTGTCCACGACAAGCTCGGCATAGCTACCCGCGAGAACGCAACGGTTTGCCCGGCACAACATGACCTGAGCGCCACTCTTTCGGTGCTCGGTCGACTAGCCAAGGGGACCGTTATAGGCGTCGATGCGATTCTTGAGTGCTACGGAGACCGGCCCCGCCGCTGGGCTGACGGCGCACAGTCTCGCCTCGCCGGCCGCACCGGCTAAGCAGCGCGAAGGACCCTCCTGTGCAGGCTAGGTAGCGTTGCGCGCGCCATGTCGCTCAGAGACACCCTCTAGCAGGGCGTCATCAAGCGGGCCGTCGCCGTGAAGTACGCTTATGTCGCCCGTCGTCTCTAGAACGACAGCAAGAACTTGGCTCAAATCCGTGACGTTCGCTTCCCGAAGCTTGGCGAAAACATCGTTCCTGGTAACACGTGCGTCCCGGAGGTGGGCCGCTATGAACTCGGAGCCAACCATCAAAAGCTGCGGCTCGTTATCTACCAAAGCCGTAAAGAAGGTGGAGCGTTGCCGGAACGTCGCAACCAGCCATTGGACGGCGAGCAGAGTGATGAACGCGAGCACTCCCGTCCAGAGCGATGTCGACGTTGCCGCCACCGTCGCCACGATCGAGCCCAAAGCGACAGTGACCACAAAGTCGAAGCTGGACATCTTCGATAAAGACCGGAGACCTACCAGCCGTATCACGCCGATGGCAGCTATCAACATTGCTATAGCCGAGACCACAACGAGCAACAGCTCCTCGCTCGACGTGCCGAGCCACTCGTACACCATTGTTGTCTCCTAACGGTCGGCGCTGCGCCCGTCCACTTCGCCACTACCGAAGCCGACTTCCTGCGTGACGCTAACCGCAAACTTCGAGGTTCGCCCAACGCCGTGCACTCGGGTACCCGCCCCCGGCAGGCGGTGATGTCGAAGTTCGTGGCAGTCCATGGCGGCGGCGTAGCAGTTGAGAAATCTCTGCTCGGTCCTCGACCATCCGTCGCTTCTCTGACCTTGGTTTGAGTGGCAGAGGTCGGCGGCCATCATGCTTGTTCGCCTAGGCGCGCACCGTCTTGAGTCGTCGGCCGATCACTCTGCCAATCGATGCTTAGGACCCGACCTCAAGTGTTATCGCATCCGGCGCTGAGTTAGTCTCTAGGACCCAACTGGCTCAGCCCGGAAGTCGATCGAGATGCGACCCTCTTCGATCTCAACGGGATAGGTCGGTTGGCCTTCGCCCGTTGCGGTAATCACGGTGCCGTCGCAGGAGTCTTGGAAGACTTCGGCGGTCTCGCTCCAGTCGAGCTGGCACTCGTCGGGCTGGCCAGGCCTGATCAGGTCGAAGGCATACCAACCGACCTCGTCGTCGTCGCCAAGGTGCTGCAAGATAATGTTTTGGCGCCCGCCGATGAGGTCTGCGTACTTGATCGGCCCGTTCTCACGAATCTCGTCGGCGATGATGTCGATGCGACCAGCCTCGAACGTGGGATCGCCAAGCGCAATCTCGACCGCACCTCGATCGGTGAACCATAAAACAGCCAGCAGGAAGCCCACCGCAGCGGCAACGGCGGCCACGCCAAGAGTCACGGCCTTGGCTGTTTGCTTTGGGTCTCGCTGTTCTACCGGCACGTTCTTTACCTCGGGGCTGCACTGGTGGGGTGGTCGCGCCCTAGTATCACCGAGGCGCCTCGCCAGACCACCTCGCGAGCTCGCTTTTCTCCAACCCCTCGCCTAAGGAGCTGTGGTGGATCTGTTCGAATATCAGGGCAAACAATTCTTTGCCCAATATGGCATGCCGATTTCGGCAGGCGAAGTTGTCTTCTCCGTTGACGAAGCGTTGGCTGCGGCCGAACGCCTCGGCACACCTGTGATGGTTAAATCGCAGGTGCTAACCGGCGGTCGCGGCAAACTCGGCGGTATCAAGTTCGCCGCCGACATGGACGCCGTGCGCGAGCACGCAACCAACATTTTGGGCCTTGACATCAAGGGCCACATTGTTGAGCGGCTGTGGATCGAAGCGGCCTCCGATATCGCCGAGGAGTACTACATGAGCTTCACGCTGGACCGTGCGGCCAAGAAGCACCTCGGCATGCTCAGTGCCGAAGGCGGTATGGATATCGAAGAGGTCGCCGCGTCTACGCCCGACAAGATCAGCAAAATCTGGGTCGACCCAGTAGATGGCCTGACCGACGAAGTCGCAGCCCAGTGGGTCGACGGTGCCAACCTCAACCCCGACGCTCGCGAGGGTGCGATCGCAATCGCCAAGCAGCTCTACACCAGCTACACCGAAGGCGATGCTGATCTTGTCGAAATCAACCCGTTGATTTTGACTCCCGAGGGCAAGGTCCACGTGCTCGACTCCAAGGTCACGCTCGACGGCAACGCCGAGTTTCGCCACGAGGACTACGCACAATACGACGAAACCCAGACCCGAGATGAGCGCGAAGAAGCCGCTCACGCAAAGGGTCTGCAATACGTGGGCCTCGATGGCACCGTTGGCGTGATCGCCAACGGAGCAGGCCTCGCCATGAGCACGCTCGATGTGATCAACCAGGTCGGCGGCAAGCCAGCGAACTTCCTGGACATCGGCGGCGGCGCGAATGCCGACGTCATGTCGGGCGCACTCGAGGTCATCAACGATGACCCGAGCGTCAAGTCGATCTTCATCAACATCTTTGGTGGCATTACCCGAGGCGAAGAAGTAGCCAACGGAATTCTCGAAGCGATGAAGCGAGTCAAGATCGATTCGCCAATCGTGATCCGCCTCGACGGCACTAACGCCGAAGAGGGCCGGGCCATTCTTGCGCCCGAACTTGATGACATGTTGATGATGGAAAGCACGATGCTCGACGCAGCCCGCCGGGCCAGCGAACTCGCTGCAGGCTGAAGGGAACAGAACAATGGCAATTTTTGTAGACGAGAACACCAAGGTCATCTACCAAGGCCTCACCGGACGCCAGGGCAGCTACTACGGCGGCCTGAACGCCGAGTACGGCACCCAGGTAGTGGCCGGGACACATCCAAAGAAAGCCGGTACCGATGTTAACGGCGTGCCGATCTACGCATCGGTGGCCGAGGCCGTCGAGGCAACTGGTGCCACTGCGAGCTGTATCTTCATCCCTGCTCCGGGCGTAAAGGACGCCGTGATGGAGGCTGCCGAAGGCGGCATCAAGTTCATCGTGGCTATCACCGAAGGGGTGCCAGCACACGACGAAGCGTGGTTCTTCAACAAGCTCAAGCGGGATCATCCCGACGTGCAGCTGCTGGGCCCTAACTGTCCTGGCATCATTAGTCCGGGTAAGTGCAACATCGGTATTACCGCTGGTCATATCGCCAAGCCGGGTGGTCCGGTTGGCATTGTGAGTCGCTCTGGCACGTTGACTTACCAGGCGCTCTATGAGCTGCAACAAAAGGACATTGGTGTAACAACCTGTGTCGGTATTGGTGGCGACCCCGTGCCGGGCACCAGCTTCATCGACTGCCTGGCGGCATTTGAGGCTGATCCGGAGACCAAAGCAATCATGATGATTGGCGAGATCGGCGGCTCAGCAGAAGAAGAGGCCGCCGAGTTCATCAAGAACAACGTAAGCAAACCAGTATCAAGCTATGTCGCAGGCGTGACAGCACCCCCCGGCAAGAAAATGGGCCATGCAGGAGCAATCGTTTCCGGTGGCAAGGGCACTGCAGACGCCAAGATGGAAGCCTTGCGCGATGCCGGAGTCAAGGTCGGTCTCAACCCGACCGAGGCCGGCGAGCTCATGGCCGAGATCGTGGCTGGCCTGTAGCCCGCCCGGGCGGTCCTCGGGCGGCTGGTCGCGGTCATCGCCGTGACGAGGTTAGGGGGAGCCTGAGCCTGCTGAGCTTCTTGAGCCCACTCGACCCATCTGAGAGCATTTTCTCGAAATAATTTCCCGACGTACATATTGCGTCGGGAAATTCTTTTTTCTGGGGATTAGTCCGCATGTATGGGGAGTGAAAGGGTGGGAAAGTCGAGTCTTTATCCACAGGTAGGCCAAATGGTGAGTGGATAACCGCCGACAGTGACCGTCTTGCCGTGTTCCTGTGATTGTCTAGCCACGCAGCGTGTGTGTAGTGTGCGATTGTGGCCTCCGTAACGATCCCTCCCGCCCGATCTGCGGCACCCTCGACGCCGAAGAAGCGCAACTACTCCCGCATCATTGAACAAACCTGGATCTGGTCGGTCGTTGGGTACTCGGTGCTTCGCTTCGTTATCGCCTGGGGGGCGTTCTCCGATCATGGCGCCAATCCCTGGATCTTTGGCATCATCGATGTCGGCACGGCTTGGCCGTACGCCAAAGCAGTCGCCCTCGTGTGTAAGCGGGCTGCATCGAGCAATTGGTCAAAGCTCCCGCTTCCCCTCGGGCTCGCGGTAGTCACATTCTTTGCTCCCTACGGCTACCTCTGGTTTGGCGCTGGCGAAATGCCATCGGGCATGCGAGTGGGCATGGCGATTTGCGTCACAGTTCTGCTGCTAGCAGCAACTGCCGGTGTCGTGAGCAAGACTCGCAAGATGCGGCGCGAAAGCCACGAAGGCCACGAGAGCCGCGAAAGTCTCGAACAGGCCGATTCTGTCGATGTGCTCATTGACCTCACCAGCGGCGAAGCCCAAGTCAGCCGCACGATGGTGCGCTCCAAGAAGCACTAGCCATTCCGGGGAGCTTCCGCGAAACGGCAAGAACGCTCGCCGAGATGTCATTGCCGTAAACAACATGCTGCTGTTGCCATTCAGCTAGGTTCGCACCCGCACCCAAATACAAGCAGAGGATGAGCGTGCGCGCATTGCTTTCGGTAAGTGACAAATCTGGTCTCGTGGAGTTTGCCACCGGATTAGCCGAGCTCGGCTTTGAGCTCGTGAGTAGCGGCGGCACCCACGCCGCTCTCACCGCAGCCGGTCTTGAGGCCCGCAAAGTAAGCGACGTAACCGGGGCCGACGAGATGCTCGACGGGCGAGTGAAGACGCTGCATCCTGTGATCCACGGCGGGATCCTTGCGAACCGAAACGAACCGTCGCACATGCAGCAGCTCCAGGATCGCGAAATTGCGCCAATCGATCTCGTGGTTTCGAACTTGTATCCGTTCGTTGCTGCACCAAGCATCGAGAACATCGACATCGGCGGACCCACAATGGTCCGCTCCGCGGCCAAGAACCACGACGCCGTTGCCATAGTCGTCGACCCCGACGACTATGTCGAAGTCCTCGCGGCGCTGAAGAACGGCGAAATAGGTGCACGCCAGCGACGAGCTTTGGCACGCAAAGCCTTTGCTCATACCGCCGCCTACGACGCGGCGATCACCACGTGGCTCGACGAGACCGACCCAGAAGGCGCCGACGAAGAGGCAGCGAAGCTCCCCGCATCGCTACATCTGAGCCTGGACAAGGTGCATGACCTTCGCTACGGCGAGAATCCGCACCAACAGGGAGCCCGCTATCGCTTCACCCACGGCAGTGGATGGTGGGATACGGCGACCATCCATCAGGGCAAGGAAATGTCGTACCTCAACGTGTATGACACCGAAGCCGCATGGAACCTCGTGAACAGCTTGGCAGCCGATGGTCCGGCGGCGGTGGTGATGAAGCACGCCAATCCGTGCGGAGCGGCGCTAGGGCCCACGATCGAAGAGGCGTATGCGCGTGCTCACGCCTGCGACACGGTCTCCGCATTTGGTGGCATCGTGGCTACAAACCGCCCGGTAAATGCGGCGCTCGCGTCCAAACTCATTCCTGTCTTTACCGAAGTTCTCGTCGCCCCCAGTTTCGAGCCGGAAGCACTCGAAATCTTGGCGGCCAAGAAGAACCTGCGAGTCGTTGAAGCCGGTGGCGCTCCCTGGAAGCCCCTTGGGTTGACGATGCGTTCGATTGCTGGCGGCATGCTGGTGCAACACGACGACACCATGCAGGCTGGGACTGGCGAGTGGCGAACGGTCACCGACCGGGATCCGAGCGAACAGGAAATGATCGATCTCATTTTTGCTTGGAAGATCGCGGCCCGGGTTACAAGTAACACCATCGTTCTTGCCAAAGACGGACAGGCCGTAGGCATCGGCGCCGGTCAACAAAACCGTCGAGATGCAGGTGAGATCGCGGCGGAAAAGGCTGCTGGCCGAGCGGTAGGTGGCGCCTGCGCCAGCGATGCCTTCTTCCCATTTCGCGACGGACTCGACGCCGCGGCGAGGGCCGGAGCAACCGCGGTCGTCCAGCCCGGCGGTTCGATCCGAGACGACGAAGTTATTGCCGCAGCGAACGAGCAAGGCATGGCGATGGTCTTCACCGGCCGGCGGCACTTTAGGCACTAGGGCCCGAGATTACGCGATGGGTTTTCGGAGCGGGTAGCGTCTCGTGGAATGAGCGAAGCGCGCGAAGACCTTACGTTTGACGTGTACGGCAAAGCCGTACGCGAGTTGGCACAACAGGTAGCCAACGACGGCTACCGGCCCGACATGATCCTGGCGATTGCCCGTGGCGGCTTGTTCGTTGCTGGCTCGCTCGGGTATGCCCTTGGTGTCAAGAATCTTTATGTCATGAACGTGGAGTACTACACCGGCATCGATGAGCGACTCGACGTGCCCGTCATGCTCCCGCCCTACGTCGATTTCGTTGAGACGAACGCCGCTCGGATATTGGTCGCCGACGATGTCGCCGATACGGGCCACACGCTTGAGTACGTGCGGTCGTTCTGCGAAGGCAAAGTTGCCGAAGTGCGCACCGCGGTGGTCTACGAAAAGCCCCAGTCGGTCGTTAAGTGTGACTACGTGTGGAAACGCACCGACAAGTGGATCGAATTCCCCTGGTCCAAAGAACCGCCCCTAGCCCAAGGCCAAACCGCCGCCCTCGACGCCTGAATCGTGTTGCACCACCCCGTTCGGGCCAGCGTTCGCCGGACATGGCGACAAGTCCAGCGCAGCGGCTCGTCCCTCGATCCGGGACCCCAGATTTGGTGGCTGTAAAACAGGATGAGGCGCCCAAGGCGCCGAATCCGGACTACCCGTTGTCGCGGAGCCAGGCTTGTAGCTGCGCGGCGAGTTCGTCGCCCGAGGGCAGCAGGTCGGCAGAGTTGTCTACGAGTCGTTCGAGTCGAGAGACGTAGTCACGCATTTCGTCGTCGCTTGCAACGGCGGCATCGACTTTTTCGCGCCACGCCGCTGCTGCGTCGGTAAAGCCTGCGTGGCCGGTTTGAATACCTGTGACCAGTTCGAAGCGAGCGAGCAACGATCGGGTTGCTTCGGCGTTAGGCGCTTGGGTCACATAATGGGGGACCGACACCCGCAGCGAGATCACGGCAAGACCGATTTCGTGCAGGTGTACGTGCAGCGCTCCGACCAGCCCAGTCGGACCCTGGTAGCTCGGGCGGCCGAGTCCGAGTCGCTCGGCAAGAACCGGGTCGCTTGCGGAGCCGACGACTCCGAGAGCGCGAGTGTGTGGCGCCTGCCCCGCCATCGCCCCCAAAGTGACTACCAGTCGGGCGCCACTTCGTTGTGCGATTTCACCGACCGCCTCGGCAAACGTGCGCCATCGGAGGTGGGGCTCTATCCCCGCAATGGTGAGGGCCGACGAGACCGGGCCGTTCAGCGTGAGTTCATAGGCGTCGTTTGCTGGCCATGAAAGTTCGCGCTCGCCCGAGGAACTGAGCGACACGATCGGTCGTTGCTGGGTGAAGTCGAAGAACACCTCGGGGTCAATAGTGGCGATCTTGACACGCGACGCAGCCTGGTCATTGAGATGCACAATCGCGTCGGTAGCGGCGCCGGCGATATCAAAAAGCCCTTCAAGCGCCATCACAAGAATTGGGGCATCGGCTGATGGCTGGGCTTCCCAGCGAACGTGTTGCATCAAATTACGCCAGCCGCGTGAGAACGGTAGATCCCTGTTTGGCCCCGTAAACAGGCGCAAAAGCGACCTTTTGGGCATCTGAACGTGTTGCGCGAACCATGTGCCGATCGTAGGTGCAGGCCGGGCCTGAAGTGGGGTTCAAATACGAGAATCGCCGATGTGCCACGTTCGGTACCGTCGCAGGCCGTACGATCATGTCGTGGCTTCGATGTTTGACACGATCGCTGAAATGCTGCGAGGATCGGCTCCCGACGATCTCGCGCACGCTCTCGGCACCGATCGCACCCAGACCCGGCGGGCAATGGAGATCGGCCTTCCAGCGCTGATAACCGGATTGCGCGACAAAACGCTCGAACCCGGTGGGGCTCAAAACCTAGCCTCGATGCTCGGCGAACCGAGCGCTACGGTGCCCGGTGATCTCGATGCGTACCTTGCAGCGGGCGACCCTTCCCAGGGTGCGGCCATGCTCGATGTCGCCTTTGGTGACCGAGGTGAGCCAGCTTTGGCTTCGCTGAGTTCGGCTTCCGGCCTCAGCACGCGCCTGCTTGCACAAGTCATGTCGGTGTTGGCGCCTTTGGCGACCGGCACGGTGGCCGCAACGGCTGACCGCACGCCCGACGGGCTCCGCTCCTACCTTGCAAGCGCCGTTGAGGACCTCGAAGACAAAGGCTTTGGCCGCGTCGTGGACCTGGTGAGCCCGGCTGGACTTACAGCAAGTGGTGCACCTGTTGTCGACGTCGTTCCTGAATCGGGCGACGCTCCTGCCGACACCGGCCCTGTCGACCTCGGCGAGGATCAGGATCTGTCGTCGGTCGATGGAGCGATCGAACTTGATGGACTCACAGACCTCGACGATGACGCTCCCGATTTCGTGGCAACCGGCAGCGGAGCCAATGTGGTCGAAGGAGCATTTCCCGAGATCGAGGACATCGTTCCTGCTCATAATTCTGGCATCGAGATTGGTGATAGCACCGAAGCGCTCGATCTTCGCGAGACCATGCCATCGTTCGATTCGGAGGTGGCAAACGTTGCGCCAGCAGGCGTAGTCATTGCCGCGCCAGATGCCGAGGCAACCATTGCGCTTGCCGATGCGCCAGCAATCACGCCACCAGACCAGGAACTCGAGCTCGAAGGCCAAGGCCTTTCCAGCATGGGTTGGCTGTGGTGGATTATCGGTGCCGTCCTTGGGATCTTGCTTCTGCTCTTCGCGCTCACGCGATGCGGCGGCAGCGATGATCCCGATGCCGAGGGCGTCAATGCCACTGAAACCGTCGAGGCCGTAACGCCAACGCCAGATCCGCTTGTTGCGCAGCGCCAGGCAAGTGTTGACGCAATCCTTGTGAACTACCCCGGTGTGCGGGCCGAGGTCGTTGGCGACGTTGCCATTTTGACCGGCACGGTCGCAACCGATGTTCAGGCCGCCGAACTAGACGCTGCAGTTCGAGCAGTGACGGGTGTCAACTTCCAGGTCACAGTCACCGACGTAGCCGACGCGGTTACGCCGGGCTACACCCTCAACGATCTCATCGACGTGCAAGCCGAGCTCAGCACACTGCGGGCGTTGCTCGACCAAGCTGGTCTTCGCGATGCGCTCTCGGGCAATGCCGAGTTCACGCTCTTCGCTCCCACGAACACTGCATTTGCTGCCATCTCCGACG
>Ga0209828_1000279_pt1 | contig 49991 bp, 36 predicted proteins | sample MaitaG_FD_187429 | JGI IMG/M metagenome (GOLD analysis project Ga0209828, IMG submission 187429) | Marine algal microbial communities from Maine, USA - Maine_Asex2 metaG (SPAdes) (version 2) | ecosystem: Host-associated > Algae > Red algae > Unclassified | place: Maine, USA | collected 2015-01-05
GTGAAGGTACAGGAACCTTAGCTTCTGCACTCTTAGTAGAGCGTGGTGCTAAAATTAATGCATGTGGAACTGAAGATAACCCTATCATATTTACATCTATTTTGGATGATATCTCAATAGGAGAGAAAGTAGGAACTAACCTAGATGAAACACAAGCTGGGCTTTGGGGAGGATTAATCATCTTAGGATATGCTCCTAGCTCTTTTGAAGGCGACGCTACTGCATTCCAAATTGAAGGTATACCTGCAGATGATACATTTGGATTATACGGAGGTACAGATCCTGCGGATGACTCAGGTTCATTATGTTACGTTTCTATACGGCATGGAGGTGCATTGATAGGAGCAGATAATGAAATAAATGGTCTCACACTTGGAGGGGTTGGGTCAGGGACTACACTCAATCACATTGAAATAGTAGCAAACGTAGACGATGGTATTGAATTTTTCGGAGGTACTTGTAATATGACAAATGCATTGGTATGGGCCCAAGGAGATGACGCCTTCGATATCGATCAAGGGTATTCTGGTACTATTGACAATTTTGTTTACATAGCAGGTACAGATTCTGACCATGGATTAGAAATTGATGGACCTGAAGGTTCCGCTACAGGAAAATTCACAATGACGAATGGAACATTAAAAGGTTTGAGTGCAGAGATGGCTGATTTTAGAAAATCTGCGATGGGGACAGTGCAGAACAGTTACTTCTTCAATTTTTTACCAGATGGCGATTTAGAAATTGATGACAATGAAAGCTCAGCGAATTTCTTTAATGGAGATCTTCAGATTACAAACGTAGAATTCAATACAACTGCAACTCTTGCGAGCATCTGCAATGATACAGCGGATGCAGGTGATGATGCGGCCTTTGATGCAAAAATTGCAGAAACAAATGCTATCGCCACAACACCATCAACTGGTGCAAATACCAGTGTATTTGGCTGGACAATGGCAAGTTCTAAATCTGCTATTAATTTTTAATCAACTTGACGAATTATTTTTTAGAATTAATATTAATGGAAAAATTGCAAAACTTATTTATAGTACTTTTTATGTGCCTTGGTACAATTACATTTGCCCAAACAGGTACTGTCAAAGGAGTCTTAGTAGATGATAAAACGGAAGAGACGATACCTTTTGCCAATGTACTTATTGCAGAAACCGGCAGTGGTTTTTCAACTGATTTTGATGGTGCTTTTTCTGAGGATTTACCTGTAGGAACTTATACATTTTCTGTAAGTTATATTGGCTACGCTGACAAAAAGATCACAGATGTTGTGGTGGAGGAAGGAAAAGTACTGGATTTAACTATAAGAATCGGATCAGATACGGAGATGTTAGAAGAGGTAGTGGTAACAGCAAAACAGATTAGAAATACGGATATTGCTGTTCTTTCTCTTAAGCGTAAGTCTATCAATATGATTGATGGTGTGAGTTCACAGGCGATCAGAAAAATTGGAGATAGTAATGCAGCATCCGCTGTAAAACGGATTACAGGCGTTTCAGTTGAAGGTGGCAAATATGTGTACGTAAGAGGATTGGGAGATAGATACACGAAAACAATACTAAATGGTATGGGGATACCAGGACTAGATCCTGATAAAAACTCTTTACAAATGGATATCTTCCCAGTAAATATTGTGGATAATATCATTGTCTCTAAATCTTTTAAACCCGATTTACCAGGAGACTTTTCAGGAGGATTGGTGAACATTGTAACACGAGATATTCCTGAAGAAAAGAATGCTAGTATCTCATTAGGCATGAGCTACAATCCGAATATGCACTTTAATTCAAATTACTTAACCGGAGATAGCAGTCCTACTGATTTCCTTGGTTTTGATAACGGACTTAGAGCGCTACCTGTAAGACAAGTTACTGTTATTCCTGCTCCTATTAATGACGCACGATTAACTAAAGTGACAAAGTTATTCAATAATAATATGGCTGTTATGCGGCAAAGCAGTTTGGCGGATTATAGCCTTGGGTTCAATTTTGGAAATAAGTTTGATAGAGGGTTTGGGAGTGTAGGCTACCACGCAGCAGTAAACTATAGTAACAGTACTGACTTCTATGAAAATGTAGAATTTAATAACTACATAAAAGCAACAGATCCTTCAGATACTAATCTGCAATTGGATAGAAATGCAACAGGTAGTTTAGGATCAAATAATGTCTTGCTCTCTGGAATGTTAGGAGGCGGAATCTCATTTGAGAATCACAGGTTTGGTTTAAATGCTCTGCACATTCAAAACGGAAACTCAAAGGCAGGTGAATTTCAAAGAAGTACATTTATTCGAAACTCGAATAAGCTTATAATAGACAACGTAGAGTATACACAAAGTTCTATTTCTACACTTTTGCTCTCAGGTAACCACGATTTAAGTAAAACCTTCTCTGTAAATTGGAAGCTTGCTCCCACATATTCTAAAATTGATGATAAAGACGTACGCGTTACACCATTTTTGGAAAATGATGACGGGAGTTTGAGCTTCAGACCATCTGAGGGTGCAGCTCCACGACGTCTTTTTAGAAACTTAGATGAGATTAATTTGTCTTCTAAAATAGATGTAGAAAAAGCAACTACTATTGCTAAAAGAGCAGTAAGTTTTTCTGGAGGGTTTAATAATGTGTATAAACAAAGAGACTATCAGATACAAAGTTATTTTATCAACATAAAAGGACAAGAGTCTTTAAATATTCAAGGCGATCCAAATGCATTGTTGTTAGATCAAAATGTATGGACTGTTGAGAAAGGTTTTGGAACTTATGTGACTGGAAATTTTGAACCAACGAACACATATGATGCAACTCAAAATGTATTAGCGGGATACGTAATGGCTGATATGAGCCTTACGGATGAATTGCAAGTAACGACTGGTGTGCGTGCGGAAAATTTCAAGCATTTTTATACAGGCGAAAATAATACAGGAAGTATTGTTTACAATATGGAAAAGATTGCAGACAACACAAAATTCCTTCCAGCTGTCAATATGATTTATAAATTGAATGGTAAAATGAACTTGCGTGGATCGTATGCACAGACATTGGCAAGACCATCCTTTAAAGAGGCATCTATAGCACAAATTTATGATGCGATAACAGATAGGACTTTCATTGGGAATATAAATTTACAATCTACTGATATTCAAAATTACGACGTAAGATGGGAGGCATATATGACTAGCGGTCAGATGGTTTCTGTAAGTGGGTTTTACAAAAATCTAACAAATCCAATCGAAATTGTTGCTTTTAGTTCTTCTGCTCCAGCAGATGTACAACCGAGAAACGTAGCAGGAGCTACGGTTCGTGGTGTAGAGATGGAATTGCGCAAAAATCTTGGATTTATTACTGAGAAACTGAATCAATTGAGCTTTGTATCTAATGTAACGCTCGTGGAAGCGCAAGTGGAATTAGATAAAAGTGCTGGCGGAGAATTTGATTCTAGAGTGAGTACAGAGCGTATTGGGGAAGTGACGAAAGACACAAGAGAGATGCAAGGACAAGCGCCTTATATTATTAACTCACACTTGAGCTATAAAGGATTAGAGAACGGATTTGAGGCAAACTTAAGTTACAATGTACAGGGAAGAAGTTTAGCAGTTGTAGGGATAGGACTTAATCCGGATGTATATACAGCACCTTTTCATAATGTATCGTTTAAAGCTTCCAAATCATTTGGTGCGGATAATAAGATGCGTTTGAGTTTTGGTGTAAAAAATATCTTAGGGTCAGAAAGAAATAAATACTACGATAACTTTGGATCAGATCAGCAATTGTTTGAATCATTTGCTCCTTTTAGATCATTTAGTTTAGGGTTCAATTATAAGTTTATATAATTAAGATGCAATTTTTCTCAGGATGAAGATCCTGACTAGGCCAACCCTTAAAGGGATGGCCTTTTTTTATTATAAGAGGAAATTATTTTCCTCTTATAATAAAAAACACGCCGCTCTCTCGAAATCCGGCGCTCCCGAAAACTCGATATCACCAAGAATATTAGATAGGAACCCGCGCCGAATACAAATCAAAGCCACCTTTCCCACCTTCTCTATTGGAAGAAAAAATAAGCATTGATTCACCGAATCCTAAAAATGGAACGATTACAGGCCTGTATTCATCAGACTCCGAATTTACATTCTCTCCCATATTTACGGGTACTGTCCATATTCCATCAATTCTTTTGGAATAATACAAATCAAATCCTCCATAACCGCCTGCTCTGTCAGAGGTAAAGACCATCAGGTCTTCTTCAATGTAGGGACATTTATCGTCCTTGGGGCTTGACAAAATATTATTTATTTCTATTACAGAATTGCTTGGCTCTTCTATGTCAGGATTCATTTCCTTTTCATCAAATGTTGTTGAATAAATATTGAAGATGTTATTTTCTCTATTGCTACAGAAGTAGATGTCATCATTTGAAATGCTTGGATATAAGTCATCAAATTCTGAATTGATAGACACTAAAGCTTGCGACGGATTATGAACACCTTCATTTTCTTTACTCTTTGATACATACTGGATGTCAAAATTTCCAGAGGAATTGTTTGCATAAAGAAAGTACTCATAGTTTTCCTGTCCCCAATAATGATATGGCCCTAGTTCATCGTCCTCTGTTTTTATTTCCTGTATGACTTCCTCTAATCGATCATATGTATTGGTGTTAGAAACAAATGAGATATTTAAAATGTCATCCTTCTCATGATATGAAATGTCTAGTTCTTTATAAATAATATCAAAATTTGCTCCACTACTATTCCTGTTTGTAGAGAAGTAAATTCCATATCTTATTCCTTCGTATGGTAGAGCAGAATTGTAGTCATCGAAAGAAGAGTTTATCTCTTCTAAGTTTACTGCTTGTTCAGTCACTATGGTTTCGTAGGTGAATTCATAGTCTGGATTATTATCATCTGCACATCTCCAAAATGAAATGGTTAGTACAAATAGAAGGAGGACGGTAGAAGATTTTTTAAAAAGATTATTCATGTAATCGTGTTAATTGTAGAACGATGCATGTCCGAATAAAGGTATTGTTTTTTATGCTAAAGTATTCTAAGAAGATGAGGATCTCTCGAATACTCTAGGACTGCATCAGCGGTAGGAATGATAGACAAAGTCTAGTCCCGAATGGGACCGCAGCGCATGCGGAGTCATGTATGGCGCGACCTGAACGTAGAGAGGGTGATGCCCAAAAAAATGAGTTAAAATATTTCTGAGTTAACTGAGTAAAATATGTAGCATGCCATTTTAAAGCATTAATTTTATATCCTCATGAAAAGATTAAGATTAGGCTGTTATGTTTTCACTATTTAAGAAAAAGGATACAGTGGATTTTTCGTTTTTAGGAACGGATTTACATTCGCATTTGATTGCCGGAATAGATGATGGCGCTAAAACTTTGGATGAGTCGGTTCTTCTTATCAAACAATTAATAGATTTGGGGTATTCTAAAATTGTTACGACCCCACATATACATTCAGAATACTATCCGAATACGCCTGCGATTATAAAAAATGGCTTGAAGGAACTCAGAGAACGACTCTCTAAAGAAAAATTACAGATTGAAATAGAGGCGGCGGCAGAGTATTTTATAGATGATCATTTCAAAGCACTTATAAAATCGGATGAAGATCTACTGAGTTTTTCCGATAAACATGTTTTAATGGAATGTTCTATGTTAGGGGAACCTCCTGATTTATTCCATGTAATTTTCAATTTAAAAACCAAAGGGTACAAGCCTATTCTTGCGCATCCAGAGCGTTATCTATATTACGGAAATAGATTTGAAGTGTTTGAAAAAATTAAGAATCAAGGGTGTATGCTTCAAGTCAACTTGTTATCTCTTGCAGGGCATTATGGACCAGGTCAAAAGAAACTTGGAATCAAACTTTTAGAAGCTGGTCTTGTAGATTACTTAGGTACAGATCTGCACAGAGAGAGTCATATCACTAAAATAGAGTCGGTTATGCATAATCGAAAAGTTAAAAAGCTGATTTTAGAGAAAAGCTTCTGTAACAATCGATTATAAAGTATAAATTAGTCTTGTTATGAAATCCAATACATGTGTTGTACACGTAGGTAGTAACGGACCCCATTCACGTTTAATTAGCAATAAATTCTATTGAGGTATTTGGTCACTTAAATTGGTTGAAATGCGAAAACATAATAAACTTCCACTTTTAACTCTATGAGAGATAGACATCCTTTAAATATTAACGCCATAAATCTTTCTGAAAAGGAAATTGTGCTGCTGCTTAAAAAAAGAGATATACAAGGAATGAATGCCTTGTATGACCAGTACGGGAATTACATCTATGGATTTATATGTCAGATTATACATTATGATGATATAGCAGAGACGGTTCTTCAAGATACTTTTCTGAAGGTCTGGAATATGATTGATTCATTTTCAGTGGAGAAGGGGCGCTTTGTTACCTGGTTGATATCTATTGCCCGAAATACAGCAATAGATATGACACGCTCCAAGCATTTTAAACAATCAATGAAACTTATCAGTCTTGACAATGTCCCAACAAATACGAAAATTACGGATATGGACGTTAGAATGGAGAATTTAGATATTTATGATATTGTTTCGGGTCTTGATAAAAAGTACTACGAAGTAATACAGCTCATCTATTTTAAGGGATTTACCCATGTAGAGGTAGCGAAAGAGCTGGATATTCCATTAGGTACAGTAAAAGGTCGAGTGAGAAAGGCCTTTAAGGATTTGAGAATTATATTTGAACGATAGTGAACGAGGAACAAAGGATGTATTTGGAAAGTGGGGTTGTCGAGGATTACTGCCTCGGAACTGCGAGTATTGTGGATGTGGAGAAATTAAAGGCGCTCTGTAGCCAATTTTCAAGGGCGCGCGCATATTTGGAAACGAGCCAAAAAGCGATGGAGACTTTCTTTGATGCGTTTTCCAGGCCTACGTCTATTCGATCAAAAGATTATATCGTGAATAATATTCTTGCAAATCAAAAACTCAAAAATGCAAAATTGCAGGGCTCAGAATTGATGTTACCTGAGTTTATTGATATTTCTCGTCATTCTAATGTAGATCTTTGGGGTGTCGTGTTAGAAGGAGTTCAGGCGCCTTCAGATTTTGAACATATATTTTCTAAGCCTCTTTATGTAGCAGAGAATAAGGAATTGATTTTAGTCTGGGCGAGAGAGCTAGTGCCGGATGAATGGCATGATGATATGCACGAAAGCTTTTTATTGCTAGAAGGAACAGTAGATTGTTATGTAGATGGTACTGTATACACTATGGAAAGAGGTGACTATATGGATATTCCTTTACATGCAATTCATAAGGTCATCGTGACCTCTGAGACACCTGGAAAAGCCATTCGGTCGCGTGTTTCATTGTAATATTTGCGTTTCTTTAGAAAAGTCGTAAAAATTAATTTCTTTTATTTTGTTCTTCATAGAAAATGCGGCAGTGAAGTTTTTTTCTGGAGCAAACGACACTAAAGACCATTCCTCTGCTAGGTTTTCGTCACCATTGATAGAAAGAAATTTTACCTCTTCATGGATAGTTACATCGAACTGATCTAGCGGAAAACTTAATCCTTTACCAACTGCTTTAATAAACGCTTCTTTCCTTGTCCAACATTTAAAAAAAGCGGTGACGCGTTGCGATCTCTCAAGGGCTAGTACAGTTTTTGCTTCATTGATGGAGAAAAATCGTTTTACTAATTTTTCAATCTCTATATCAGGATTTAATTTTTCAATGTCGATTCCTATTTCAGAACCTGAAGTAAATGCCATTAATGCTTGGCCAGCAGAATGTGAAATATTAAAATCTAAATTGCTTGCTTTTAGATAGGGTTTACCAAATTCCCCGTATGAAAGTTGTATCTCTTGCGGCTTTAGGTACAGGTAGTTAGCACAGAGAGTCTTCAGCATAGCTCTAGATACTATAAACGCATTTGTTTCTTTTTTAAAGTAAAACTGGAGGGCGCGATCTTTTTCTTCTGTAGATAATATCTGCCAATAATCTGAAAGTTGGCTATCCGATGCTTTTAGGCAGATTTTCCAGATATCTACGTGTTCATGAAGTGGAATAGGTAACTTTTGATTTGCTTTCCAATCTATATTATAAAAATCTATATGCTTTTTGTTTGTAAACATTGGTTAATTTTTAATGCTAAATGCTGTACTTCAGGTTCTTCAAATAAACTAATATGGTGGCCAGGAACAATTTCAGTTTGGACCCCTCCTTTTGCAAGTTTTTTCCATTGTGTGAGGTGAAATTGTTTGTCTTTACGATTATGGAACTCAGAACTTCTAATAAAGTAAATTTTACTATCAATGGGTAACCAGGAATAGTCTGCGTATAGCTTGTTGAGTTTATCTATGGTGATCCTTAAGTTTTCTTCCGCTTTACTTTCTTTTTTAGTCAATGTATTTACAACCGGTTGTTTTTCTTGGAATCTTCTCTGAATTTTATCCTTGATCTTCTTAAAGTCTCCTCTACTTAGCATATCTATAAAACGAGAAAAGGTTTTACTTTTTCCATCTTGATCATTTCCGAATAGATGGGCAGGTGCAGAGTCAATAATAAATAGTTTTCCAAGTTGATTACCTTGCTTTTGAAGTTGGCGAGCCATTTCTAAGACTACTGCGTTACTAAAACAAGTTCCTAATAGATGGTATGGCCCTTTGGATTGAATTTTCTGGATTTTATCAAGGTAGAGCTTAGCCATAGCCTCAATAGATTCAGGAAATTTGCTTGTACCATCTAAACTTGGAGGTTGAAAGCTATAAACTGGATATCCTTCTGGTAAAATTTCGGCCATTTTCTTATAAAAGAAAACATGTGCTCCTCCACCATGAATACAAAATAGGGGTGGTTTATTTCCTTCAGCCCGCAGTGGTATTACAAGTTGATTCTTGTTTTCCTCGATGCTGTCCAGCGTAATTGCTTTAGACAACAATTCAATCGTACGATTTTGGAAAAGGGTAGCGGGTGGAAGTATACAGTTTAGTTCGTTTTCTATTTTAGAAAATAATTGGATAGCCATTATGGAGTTCCCTCCAAGGTGAAAGAAATCATCTTTTATACTAATATCGGTGCGATTAAATAGCTGTTTCCAAATGTTGCATAATGTTTCTTCTGTTGTGTTTCTTGGTGCTATTATTTTTGACTGTCTTGTTTTGGTAGAATTCTGTATTGACGTATTTAATATTTTCTGGTCTTCAAGATTGTTAAGTATGTCAGAGATTCGTTCTTCGGATTTCTCTGGTGTTGCAAACTTTAATAATTTTATAAAGGATGACTTTATCCATTGTATCTCTTCAATAACTATCTTGCTACTGTCATATCTGAAGTCTATTTCAAGGGCTTGTAGTGGATTGACCCTTATTGTAAGAGGATAAGAAGAACTAAAATTGCCTTGGAAACTTTGTACTTCTAAGTTGCCTATTTTTAAACCATTTTTTAGAAAATTTCCAAATACAAAAAGACTATCAAAGAGTTCAAGAGAGCTAGGCCAGTTAATGGCTGCTTTGATGTTTTCTAAGCTTGTATTTTCATAGAGCCTATATTTCCCTTGTTGTTTCTGGAATTCTTGTAGCCATAGTCCTAAGGATTCTTCCGGATTTAATGTTAATCGTAAAGGAATAACGTTCATAAATAGGCCACTCGTCAATTCGATCTTAGGGAAGTCGATAAAACGTCCTGATACCGTTGTTCCAAATACGATATCGTTAGATTGAAATAACCGAGCTAATAAAAGCGCCCAGGCTCCTTGTAAAAGAGTGCTTAAGCTTATACTGTTTTGCTGACAAAATTGATTTAGTCCAGTTGTTTCAGATTTAGTAAGTGTTACAAATGCGTTTTTGAAGGAGGATGTTACTGTTGTTTTTTTCTTAAACAGTAGAGGCTTTTTAAAACTCTTTAATGTATGATTCCAAAATAATTGTTCAGCTGATTTATCTCTTTTTTCGTGCCAGTTTAAATAGGAAAGAAAACTGGGTATTGGGTTTACTGAGATGGGGCCTTTTAATTCTGCTTTTTTGTAGTAGTCGAATGCGTCTTTCAAGATTATACCACATGACCAACCATCTAAAAAAATATGATGGCAGGTCCAAAATAGAATTTGCTTGTCTTTTTCTAATTGTATTAGAGTGATGCGGGATGTGGGCGCTTCCTCTAGGTTTATTCCAATCTCAGCATCTGCTTGTCTTAGATCCTCTAATGCAAGATTTTGTTCACTTTTATCCTTAGTAGACCAATCCAATAAGTTCCATGGTAATGTAGTCTGTGGTGCAATATATTGTTTTGCTTTTTCCCCTTTTACTTGGTTGATATAGGCGCGCATAATAGAATGCCTTTTACTGGTCTTTTGCCAAGCTTTTTTAAAGAGAGGAATATCGATACTCCCAAGTATAGAAAATTCTAATTGAAGAATTCCTTGATCATTTTCTCTGCTTTGACTATTGAACCAAAACGCATTTTGTAGAGGTGATAGCTTGTATGAACTCAGGTCTTCTATAGTAGCAGCTTGATTGTGTGTTGTTTTTGTTTTGGATGGCTTTTGATGAATGCTCTTAACTAAAGATTCGATTGTTTGATGTTCGAATAATTGGTTTGGTTCCAAAAAGATTCCTACATCTCTAGATTTTGAAACCACTTGAATACTTAAAATAGAATCACCTCCTAAAGCAAAAAAATTGTCTTTAATCCCTATTTTATCAATCTTGAGAATCTCTGACCAGATAGTTACTAATTGTTTTTCCAGCTCATTAGAGGGCGGAACGAATTCTTTGTTTGAAGTAAGATTGAAACTATTAGGATCGGGTAATGATTTTCTATCTAATTTTCCGTTAGGCAATAGAGGAAAACTATTTAGAAGGATGAATACGGCTGGCACCATGTAGTTGGGCAGTTTATTCTCTAGGTTATTTCTTAATGTTGGGATGGCATGTTCTGGTATTCCAGAAACATAGGCAACTAATCGTTTTTGGGTTTCATTGTGGGCTTGATGTGCTATTACTAGCGCTTCAGATATACCTGTGTAGTCTAAAATCTTCTTCTGTATTTCACCTAGTTCAACCCGAAAGCCTCTAATCTTTATTTGGTGATCAACGCGGCCTAAAAATTCAATAATACCCGAGTCATGATATCTGGCTAAATCACCAGTTTTGTATAATTTTTCGTTCTTCTTAAAAGGATGATCGATAAAGCACTCAGCGGTCAACTCAGGTCTATTTAGATATCCTTTCGATAGCCCGAGGCCACCGATATGGAGTTCGCCTGGAACGCCTATTGGTGCTGGCTTTAGTTGTGGGTTAAGAATATAGGTTTGTGCGTTCGGGATAGGTTTTCCAATAGGTACAAATTCCGTTTCATTCGCATGTATGGCATGCGCTATGCACCAAACGCTGGCTTCCGTGGGTCCATATTCATTGTAAAGTTTGGTGTTAGGTAACTTTTTATAGTGTTTGCTAACTAATTTCAAAGGGCACGCTTCGCCTGCAACCATCACAATTTTTAGATTTTTTAATTGTTCAAAAGCTGCATGATTGAGTACAGCGGAATATAAAGAAGGGAGCATGAGTGTATGGCTGACCTTGTTGTTAGAAATCAGCTCGCCTAATTGGAAAATATCTTGTTCAATGCGATGAGGAGCTATAACTAAAGTCCCTCCGCTGCATAATGTCCAAAAAACACCCGCTACAGAACTATCAAAAGAAAAAGAAGATAGCAGTAAGAATGCATACGGATTTGATGGATAATAGGCAAAACGAGAAAGCGTGGAATGTAATAAATTTTTATGCTGAATTTTTACTCCTTTAGGTTTCCCTGTGCTTCCGGAAGTATAAATGATATACGCTAATGAATCGGGTGAGCAAGATATATTCGGTGCATTTGTAAGCGTGTTATAGTTTATGGTTTCTTCCAAGTTAATTAATGGAATCTTTGTAAAATTGAGTTTTCCTAAGAGGGCAGCTTGACTTACAACATATGCGGCACCGGAGTCTTCAATCATAAACTGTATACGTTCCTCCGGGTATTCTGGGTCTAAAGGAAGGTATGCGGCACCTGCTTTTAAAATCCCAAGAATAGCTATTATAAGTTTTGTGCCACGGTTAGTGTAAAGACCAACAATTGTATTTGCTTCGACGCCAAGTTGGATTAGTTTTGCGGCAAGTACATTTGATTTTTTATTTAGGGAGGCATAGCTTATGCTTTGGTCATTAAATTGTACTGCAATCTGGTGTGGATTGTGTTTGGCCTGTTCTTCAATCATTTGATGAATAGACTCGTATTTAGGATAAGGCGCTGTTGTGTTATTCCAATCTTCTAGAATTTTTATGCGTTCTTTTTGTTTAAGTAAGGGTAGTTGACTTATTGGGATTTCGCTATTTGAACTTATTGCTTCTAAAATAACCTCTAAATGTTGCAGCATTCGTGCAGCCGTCATTTCATTGAAAATATCAAGAGCAAATTCTAAGCTTAAGGATATTTGATCCCCTAAGTCATGGGCAAATAGTGTTAGATCAAATTTAGATACATTCAAGTCGATGCTTTCTTCTTGTATTTTCAATCCAATCTCAGGCGGAGAAAATTCTAAGAAGTTATTAAATAGAAACATCGCTTGAAAAATGGGATTAATGCCTTCCTGTCTTTCTATTTTTAGATGACGCACTAATTCTTCAAAACCTACATTCTTATGTTCAAACGCTTCTAAGCTTGTTTTCTTGAGTGCGCTAAGGAGTGTATTAAATGTCCAATCCTCTTGTAATTCTGTTCGTAATACCAGTGTTTCATTGAAAAAGCCAATGATTCTTTCTAAATCTCTTTTATCTCGGATGCTATAAGGGCTTCCAATTACTAGATCTTTTTGATTTGTATATCTAAATAATAGTACTTTAAACGCTGCTAGCATGTAAACAAACATCGTTACCTCTTCTTCCTTTGATAGTTGTTTAAGTTTTGCGGATAGTTCATGCGTTAGCAGGCGCGTAGCTGTACTTCCATTAAAACTTGGTTTGAGAGGGCGTTTAAAATCACCATGTAGATTTAGTAGAGGGAGTTCTCCTGATAATTTTTGCTTCCAATATTCTAAGTCTTTAGAGCTTGGTTTTTGTGCGTTCTGCCAGAGAGAAAAATCTGCATACTGGATGTTTAATGGCGCAAGAGCTTGTAGTTCACTGTTTTGGTGACGTTTGTAAAATTCATATAATTCTTCGTTTATTAATTGCATTGACCATCTATCTCCAATAATATGATGGATAGATAGAATGATTTGAAATCTCGATTCCGAGAATTTTAGAACTATAGCGCGTAACAATGGACCTTTCTCTAGATCAAATAGCTTATGACTTTCTAGGTGGGTTATTTTTGCTGCTTCTTTATCTTGCTCTGCTGAATGAGATAGATCATAGACAGGGCACTTGAAGCTCAATTGATCGTGGATTTCTAAAGACAGTTCGCCTTCATTTTCTACAAAGTTACTCCTCAGGATTTCATGGCGATTGATAAGACTTTGAAAACTTTTTTCAAGAATTTTTATATCGAGTTTTCCCGTAATCTTATATCGATGGGCATATTGGTAAAATGGGCTATTCGGGTAAAGTTGCTGTAATAGCCAAAGTCTATGTTGCCCTTTTGATGGAATCGTTTTGTCTTCAGGTGAACGAGCAATGAGCTGCGAATTACTCGTCCTTTTTTTTCTTTTTTTCCATTGATCTAATAGTCCTTTAGACCCTGTATTCTTATTTTCTGAGGACATTGTTTATATTTTCTAGTTGCAGCTGCATGTGTCTTAGGGATATAGAATCCTAGAAAATACTATTGTAGAATTTCCAAAAGTATGCTCCTAGCGGAAGGTCAACTTCAAATCCTCTTTCGATGAACCAATATATTGAAATGAAGATGAGCACCATTGACCCATATTTAATAATAGGAGGGTATATTTTTAATGTCCTTAAGATAAATAGGACTGGAAATATCATACAGATAATTAAAACCTGACCTAATTCTACTCCAACATTAAACCCTAATAGAGAAAGAACCATGAAATCCCCACTTAAGCCTTTTTCTCCTAAGACACTGGCAAATCCAAAGCCATGAAACAAACCAAATCCAAAGGCAATCAACCATTCTTTAGCTTTAAAGATTGGGATAATATTATGTAGAGCTGCTAAGGCAATTGAAATAGCAATAATGGACTCTACGACTCTAGATGAAAGGTTTATAAAGCCAAGAGCCGCTAATGCTAAAGTTATTGAATGCGCAATCGTGAAAAACGTAATTATTTTTATGATGTAAAGAAATGCAGGTTTAAATTTTGCTACCGGAACCCAGTCATTTGCATTATCTTGATTCGTTACGTCCTCTACTTCACTGCGCCGCCGAACAACAGCGGGAAGGATAAGTGCAACTAAGAATAGAATATGATCTAAGCCTATCCAAATATGCCAAATTCCTAGTTTAACCAAAGCTACAAACCCTTTCCAGATCGAGGCATCTGTCAGAGAGAGTGAGGTTGTTTTATCATTGGGTGTAAAAACATGAGACATCAATGCTTCATTATTTACTATACCCGCTTTCCAATTATACTCTACGATTAACATACCTCTATGGATGTCATGTTTGTCGAATATAAGGTCATACTCAATATCAAGATTATCTGGAATCTCATCGACATTATCTAAGTCGAAGTTTAAGCGTACAAAGTCAAATTTTTCTTCAAGTACCAGCACTGTAGGATCTGTGAACCTAACTTTATAATTCCCAAGGTCTGATTTAAATGAACTGCGTGAAATCAGATATGCGTATAGTTTATCAAGATGAGGCGCAAGTATTTCAAGGCTCATTGCATCATCTAAATCTGTACCGATAGCTCGATTAATATCTTTGGCTGCTAATTCAAAGCGACCTCCCATGGCATCTCCATATATTCTAAGATATAAGTATCCTTGATCAGGTGAATGTGCAAAACTTGTTTGAATTTGGATTACAAAAACAAGTAGGAAGAGAGTGATAGTTTTAATAGCGATTTTCATTTGTACAAGATGTTTTAAGAAAGTTCTACCATCGTTTTAAATGTCTCATTTGAATGCATAAGAGCGTTGTAATCTCCGCGTGCATGGATTACTCCTTCTTTAAGAAAATATATGCAATCCGCATCACGAACTGTCGATAGACGATGAGCAATGATTATAGTGGTTATTTTATTTGGCAATATCCTTAGTGATTCAATGATACCCTTTTCTGTAATACTGTCCAGGGCACTAGTAGCTTCGTCTAGAACTAACACATTCGGGTTTCTGTACAATGCTCGAGCTAGGCCAAGGCGTTGTCTTTGTCCTCCACTTAGGCGTACGCCTCTTTCTCCAATCTTCGTGTTAAATCCGTCCGGTAATTCATTGCTTATAAAGTTGTAGATATCTGCATTTTGACATACCTCTATTAAGTGCTCCATGTCAACCGCTTCACCCTTATTTCCTAAGACTATATTTTGTAATATCGTATCGTCAAATAAAAAAACTTCTTGTGGGACATAGGCAATGTTGTTTTGCCATAGTCTCGTGTTATCTGCGTTCAATTTTTGATAGTCAATTTCTACAGAACCACTTACAGGTTTGAGTAATCCTACAATAAGGTCTACCAAAGTAGTTTTACCAGAACCTGTTGACCCAATAAAAGCGATAGTCTTTCCTTTGGGGATAGTTAGATTTAGTTTTTTCAAAACATGATGATCTGATTCTTCGTACGAAAACTCTACATTTTTTAGAGTGATGCTATCATGAAAAGGGAGGATTTCTCGAGATGTATTCAATGTTTTTTCCTGTTCTACACCCATCAGTAGGTCATCATATAGTTTTTCTAGGACAGGGTAGTTATGTTTGTATTTAGCAGCTGCTGCAAACGCTTTTTGTAATGCAGGCAGTAGACGGTATCCCGCAACAGCATATAGGGTTAAGCGAGGCAAAGCAGATTGGATATTTCCAGAGGAGATAAAAAGATAGATGGTTACCACTAGAATACTTCCAAAGGCAAGGAATTCTAGCATATATTTAGGAGCTGCTAATATGAGATTGTATCTTGGCTGTACATCACAAAATTCTTTTGACGATTCTTTGTAGCGATCATAAAAGAATGCTTGTTCATTGTAAACCATGACAGTTTTAATGCCCGATAGTAATTCGCCTAAGCTTTTATATCTCAACACATTCATTGCTATGCGATGCATGCCTATTCTCTTTAGAAATCCTTGTCTAGACATATAGACCAAGATGTACGCCCCACCTAAACCACCAAACATGACTAAGGAAATCATAGGGTCTACCATAAGTAATAATCCGAAAATGACCAGTGACACAAATGTTCTGGAAATCAATTCTATCATTGGTATAATGACACCACCTACGAGTATATTTACCTCTGAAACAATGTATGTCTGAAGTTCTGAAGTATTTGTTTGTAGAAAGTAGCTGTAGGGTTTGTCTAGGTACGTACTTAATAATCTAATTCCTATTCCGTGTGCAATATCCCATGAGTATTTATATTGTAACCATAGAGTAAAAATTGAAAATATATTTGTGACTCCAATTAGTATTATGATGCCAACGCCAAAATAGATCAACATTGATCGTGTATCTTCAAATTGAAAATAGGTATAAATACGACTTAACCATGAACTTTGCTCTATAGCATTTGGTTCCGCTATGAGTTGCATAAATGGGAGAATGGAAGCCACACCCATGACTTCTAGAAAACCCATTATCAAAATTGCTAAGAAGAGCCAAATGAATTTAGTACGCTCTTCGCTATTGAATATTTGCAGTAACTTTTTTATAGCTTTTGGATTTAAAGACGAAAAATTCAAGCATTATCCGTCTAGTTCATATAAGTCAAGCTTGACTAGTGTAGTTTGTGCCCCATTACAGCCGTACGGAATGACGTCGAAACTAGGCATTTCCTATATGATTTACGTATATTTTTAAGTTTTTGGATGTATGCTTTGATTTAATTACGAATTATCATCCAAACTGGAGGGTTTATGCGTAAATAATAGAAAGTTAATCAAATTAATTAGTCTTTATGAAAAGCGCTTTAACTCAGCTTTTACTTATCTTTTTCCCTTTCTTATTGTTAGCAGATAATATAGAAGGAACACTTGTAGATCAAAGCCGAACACCTGTTGTAGGTGCTTACATTATTCACTTGCAGTCAGAGCACCATGCGCACTCTAATGAAAACGGTAAGTTCTTCATGAATGATGTGCAAATTGGTGATACACTTCAAATTATACATCTAGGGTACAAAACCTTACTGTATGAGGTAAAAAATACAGACAAACCGCTTACAATTGTCCTAACGGAATCCGTTTTTGAATTAGGGGAGATCGTAGTGGGGCAGAATATCAAGAAAATAAATATAATATCGGCAATAGATGTCCAAACCTCACCCATTAACTCATCTCAAGAAATGCTTAGGAAAGTTCCAGGACTTTTTATAGGGCAGCATGCAGGTGGAGGAAAGGCAGAACAGATATTTTTACGGGGATTTGATATAGACCATGGAACTGATATTAATATTTCTGTGGACGGTATTCCTGTGAATATGGTCTCTAACGCGCATGGCCAAGGATATGCAGATATGCACTTTATTATCCCAGAAACTATTGCCAATATGAATTTTGGCAAGGGGCCTTATTATGCGGATAAGGGAAACTTTACGACTGCGGGTTATGTGCAGTTTAAAACAAAAGACAAAATTGATAATTCACAGATAAGTCTTGAATATGGAAGGTTTAATACAGTGCGTAATGTAGGTCTTTTTAATATTATAAATACGGAAAATCATAAAGCATATATTGCTACTGATTTTGCTATTTCGGATGGCGCATTTGAGTCTTCACAAAATTTCTCAAGAAATAATTTTTTCGCTAAATATACTGCGAACTTAAATAAGAACGATCGTATATCGGTGTTGGCTTCTCACTTTACAAGTAAGTGGGATGCCTCTGGTCAAATCCCTCAAAGAGCTGTTGATCAAGGATTGATTACAAGATTTGGAGCAATAGATGATACGGAGGGAGGGGAAACAAGTCGATCGAATGTTGCAATTAATTTTAGCAAAACGTTGAATGAAACTACATTCGTAAAGAATAATATTTACTACTCATTGTATGATTTCGAACTATTTTCCAATTTTACTTTTTTCTTAGATGATCCAATCAATGGAGATCAAATCAAGCAATTTGAACAGCGTCAAATATTTGGTTTTGAAAGTGTCTGGAATAAGTCAACATATTTTGGTGATGTGAGTACACTTATACAGTTGGGAGGAGGTTTGCGTGCAGATAAGATAGAGGATAATGAACTGTCAAGAACATTAAATAGAAGAACCTTATTAGAAAGAATACAATATGGCGATGTAGATGAAAAGAATTATTATTCTTTTTTGAATACGGAATTTGATATTGGGAATTTGTTGATACAACCTGGATTACGTGTTGATTTTTTCAAATTTAATTACGTAGATAGATTGGCCACGCTTTATCAAAGATTGTCGCAAACGAAAGCAATTGTTAGTCCCAAATTTAACGTTGTATATAATCTCAACAATTCAGCGCAGCTGTTTTTTAAATCAGGTGTTGGATTTCATTCTAATGATGCTAGAGTTGTATTGCGAGAAGGGACTGAGTCTATTCTGCCTCCAGCCTATGGTTTAGATATAGGAACTATTCTAAAGCCATCCAGAAGAGTAATAGCAAATATTGCTCTGTGGTATTTGTTTCTAGAACAGGAGTTTGTGTATGTAGGAGATGCAGGGATAGTAGAACCAAGTGGTAGAACGCGTCGTTTGGGAGTTGATTTTGTGCTACGTTATCAGCTTTCTGATTGGCTTTTTGCTAACGGTGATGTCAATTATGCCTTTGCACGAAGTATTGATGAGCCAGAAAATGCAAACTATATACCATTAGCTCCTATGATTACGGCTTCTGCTGGATTAAATATGAAGAGAAAAGATATTACAGCAAATTTACAAGTGCGATATCTTAAAGATCGACCAGCAAATGAAGATAACAGTATTATTGCGAGAGGATACATGATTACTGATATGAATGCCAGTTATAATTATAAAAATATGAGTTTTGGATTTTCAATAGAAAATCTTTTTAATCAAGAATGGAATGAAACGCAATTTGCTACAGAGTCTAGACTAGCGTTTGAAGATCAGAGTGTCGAAGAAATTCATTTTACACCCGGTACTCCATTCTTCTTGAAAGGGATTTTTAAATATAGATTTTAAATTACCATAGACGATTTTGTTTATAATCACTACATACGTTAAACAGAGTAAGAAAGAGAAATACATGAATTCCTGATTATTGTCCAAAACAAAAGTCACCTGATTGGAATATTATTTACTCTACTGTACTTAACTGCTTGCAATGGATTTCTCTTGGCCGAAAAAACATATAAAATTTAAAGAAGAAGTAATTCAATTTGCTAGGGCTGAATTAAATGCGTCTGTACGCGAACGAGATAATGCGGAGCGATTTCCATTATTACTCTGGAAAAAATGCGCTGAATTTGGAATTCTTGGCCTTTCACTACCTAATGAATTTGGTGGAAGTTTAACTGAAGATAATTTTCTAAGGTCCATCCTAGCAATGGAAGGATTTGGTTATGCGTGTCAGGATAATGGTTTAGCGTTTGGTCTCAATGCGCAAATGTGGACTGTACAAACCCCAATATTACATTTTGGGAGCGAAGCGCAAAAGAAGAAATATCTCAGCGCAATGTCTAAGGGTACGCTAATTGGCTGCCATGCTCTTACCGAGCCTAATGCAGGTTCAGATGTATTCAGTATGCAAACGACGGCTAAAAAAGTAGAGGGAGGATATTTATTGAATGGCAAAAAGCATCTAATCACGCTTGCACCAGTGAGTGATGTGGCCTTGGTTTTTGCGAATACCAATCCTAAGGCGGCAAATTGGTGGAGTGTGACTGCATTCTTGATTGAGAAAGGGACAAAAGGGTTTCGTAGTAGTGCCAAGAAAAGCAAAATGGGTATGCGATCAATTCCTATAGGTGATTTGGAATTTGAGGACTGTTTTATCCCTGAAGAAAACAGACTGGGTGCCGAAGGGTCAGGTTATAGTATTGTAAATCATTCCTTGGAATATGATCGTTGCTGTATACTTGCAAGTCAATTAGGTACCATGGAGCGTCAGCTAGAAGATGCAATTGCTTATGCGAATAACCGAGAACAGTTTGCTCAAAAAATTGGTCAATTTCAATCAGTTTCTAATCGTATCGCAGATATGAAACTACGTCATGAAACGGCAAGACTTTTACTATACAAAACAGCCTGGCTAAAGCAAAATGGAGAGAATGCTAGTCTGGAGTCTGCTATGCTAAAATTGCACCTAAGTGAGTCCTTTTTACAGTCAAGTATGGACACTATCCGTACATTTGGTGGTATGGCATATTTAACAGAAAATGAAAAGGAGCGTGACCTGAGAGATGCGGTTGGATCGGTCCTCTATGCAGGTACTTCTGATATTCAGCGCAATATTATTTCAAAACTTTTAGGACTTTGATATATACACTAGTACATACTGTTTTACAATCTGCTGCTTTGTTTCCCAACAAGGTGGCTTTTACAGATGGGACTAAGTCGCTTACCTATCATGCGTTAAGAAATAGTATGAACCAACTGGCATCTCAATTGATTGAGTTGGGAGTTACAAAAGGAGATAGAGTAGGTGTTTATTTAAATCGAGGTTTGGAGACCTCGATTGCAATCTATGGCATCATGAGAGCAGGAGCAATTTATGTGCCACTAGACTCAAAAGCCCCAGCTGCTTTGACTCGGTTTTTGATAAAAGATTGTGGAATAAAGGTTTTAATAACTAATGCATCTCAGCGGAAAAATGTAAGTACACTTGTATCGGAACCTAATATATTAGAGACGATAATTGGTGTATCCTCGAACTCGAGTATTCCTTCTATTTCATGGGAGCAAGTGGCAAACCAATCCGTAGAATTTAAAGCAGATATTGTATTACTAGAAGATGACCCTGCATATATAATATATACGTCTGGTTCTACAGGGAGTCCTAAAGGAATTGTCCATAGTCACCGAAGTGGGTTGAGCTATGCGCAATTAACAGCAGATTTATATGAGATCACACAGCATGATAAAATAGCTAACCATGCACCTGTATTTTTTGATATTTCCCTTCTGGGTTATTTTACTTCACCTTTGGTAGGCGCTACAACTCTGATTATTCCAGATGCCTATATTGCATTGCCGGCAAGTCTAAGCGCGTTAATAGAAAAGCAGAAGTTGACAATATGGTATTCGGTGCCGCTAGCGCTATCGCAACTTTTACAAAGTGGTGTTTTAGAAGAAAGAAAAATTGATTCTCTTCGTTGGGTGCTATATGCTGGGGAGGCTTTTCCACCAAAGTATTTACGCGCCTTAATGCTAACATGGCCCCATGCTCGGTTTAGTAATATTTACGGACCTGCGGAAACAAACCAATGTACTTACTATCATTTACCAGCACCTCCTACAACCGATGAGCCAATACCTATTGGTCAGGTGTGGGGTAACACAGAAATGCTTATTTTGGACGAAAATGATGCAACTACGAAACAAGGCGAAGATGGAGAATTACTTATTCGAAGTGTTACTACAATGATGGGATATTGGAATAATATTGCATTGACAGAGAAGTCAATGTACACACGTATAGGAAACCAAGGATTTGAAGAGAAATTTTATAGAACTGGGGATATAGTACGTTTAGATGAAAAGAATGTTTTACACTTCTTAGGCCGCAAAGATAATCAAGTGAAAATACGTGGCTATAGAGTTGAATTAGATTCAATAGAGGCTTCTTTAGTGTCTAATCCGTTAGTTTCTGAGGCTGCGGTCTTTACAGTTCAGAAAAATGAAAGTGCATTAGCTTTGCAGGCAGTCGTTGTATTGCATGAACAAATAGAAACCAGTGCAAAGGAGTTGCTTGATTATTTAAAGGCGCAAATTCCTTTTTATGCCATACCTGAACAAATCTCTATACTAAAAGATTTTCCACGCACTGGATCTGGTAAAATTAATCGGCAAGCAATTAAATCAGTATTACTTAACGAATAGAATGGACCAAACAATAATAGATTATATAATAAATGAACTGCATGGTGGAAGGAATGACTTAGAAATTCTTCCCGAAGATGATTTGCTTTCTAGTGGTCTTTTAGAGTCCATGAGTATGATGCGATTAGTGCAATTTATAGAGCAGCAGTTTGAAATTAAAGTGCCACCTCAAGAGATGACTATTGAAAATTTCATGAATGTGGAATCTATGGTGAAATTTGTTCAACAAAATAAATCCACAGCCAAAAAATGACGAAGGATGTCATAGAACGAGATAGGGTAGCAAAGCAATTAGACTTAACACAAAGTCAATTGCTGATTTGGACTGGGCAACAGCTCAATCCTCAGTCGCCTATCTACAATATGGCCTTTACTTTTGAAATATTTGGTGAAATTAATACTTCAGTATTTGAAGATGCATTTACTCAGCTAGTTCATCATTCTGATACAATGCGAACGGTGATAGAGCTTGAAAACGGAATTCCTAAGCAAAGAATACTTTCAGATCTGTCATTTGTATTACAATTTTTTGACTTTTCAGGAATGCAGGATAAAGAGAGCCATTTGCAGAATTGGTTAAGTGGAGAAAGTAAAGACTTATTTGATCTTTCTAAGCGCCTTTTTGATTCTGCTTTGATAAAGATGGATAACAGCAGATTCGTTTGGTTTTTAAAACAGCATCATCTTATTACGGATGGTATGTCTAAAACCATTCTGTTTAATGGGATGTCTGATTTGTATAAAAAGATCTTGAACGATGAGAAATTAACACAAATTTTATTCCCATTATATCAAGACTATATAAATTATGAATCTAATTTGCGAAAGAAAGAAATAGACTCTCCTTCAAATTATTGGACGGATACAATTAATGAACTTTCCAACCATCCACCTCTATTTAGAAAATCAAACCAAGAAAGAAATACGGATTCTGAACGACTATCATTGACGCTCTCGAAAGAAAAAACAAAACTACTGAAAGCGCTTACGTTAGATCCTGAATTAAGAGCGTGGACACAAGATTTGGCCTTATTTAATATATTCTCTACGCTATTTCTTGCTTTCCTATTCCAAAAAACAAATGGTAAGAATATTTCTGTAGGAATACCAGTGCCGAATCGACCAAGTCCATCGTTTAAAAGAACGCCTGGGCTATTTACCGAATTGTATCCAATGCTGGTAAAAATCGACAAGAACGAAAGTTTTATTAGTCTATTTGAGAAGGTTAAAAATGCATCGTTTGAATGCTTAAAGAATTCGGGCTCAGGTAGGAGTAATCAAGAGTTGAGCTCTAGTTTTAACGTGGTTATAAATTATATGAATGGAAGCTTTGGTGCATTTAATGGTTTACCCACAAAAGTTGATTGGGTATTTGCTGATCATGTAGACCCTGCGCATTTTTTACGGTTACAAATATTTAATTATGAACAGGCTGAAGAAATAGAAGTAGCCTTTGATATGAATAATAGCATTTTTGATGAAAAACAAAGAATGTCTGCACGTAATGATTTTGAAGAATTATTGGATTTATTTTTACAAGATCGTACGCAGGCGATTCAGAGTGTTTCAACAAGTGAGTTAGCCTTTATACAAAGTTTAAGTAAAAAAGAAGTCTCTTTCCCCCAAGAAAAAACGATAGTTGATTGCTTTGAAGAACAAGTGTCTAAATCAGCAGATAGAATTGCTGTTATTTTTAAAGAAGAGAGAATTAGCTATAGGGAATTAGATGAGAAGGTAAATCAACTTGCTCATTATTTAAGAAAAAATCAAGTTAAAGAAGGGACTTATGTGGGGCTTTGCCTTGAGCGCAGTACTGCGATGATAATTGCGATGCTTGCCATTATAAAAGCTGGCGGAACCTATGTCCCAATAGATCCTGATTACCCCCAAGATCGGATTGACTATATTTTAGACGATGCTGCATTAAAAATTATTGTTTGCCAAGATAATTGTAGCGCTCAATTTCAAAATAAACTGGTATTAATCCTCAATCTTGATACATTAAGTCAAGAAATAGAAAAAGAATCACGCGCACAGCCAGTAGTTCAACTTAAGCCTGAACATTCACTTTATATTATTTATACATCAGGTTCTACAGGAAATCCTAAAGGCGTAATAATCGAGCATAAAAATTTAGTGAGACTGTTTTTTAATGAAGGAAATTTATTTGATTTTTCGGAAAAAGATGTCTGGACGTTATTCCATTCGTTTTGTTTTGACTTCTCTGTGTGGGAGATGTATGGTGCGTTACTTTTCGGTGGTACATTGCTGATAGTAGACAAAGCTACAGCTAGAGATCCGCAAAAGTTTTCAAATCTCCTGCAAGAGAAACAGGTAACAGTTCTTAATCAAACCCCTAGCGCATTTTATAGTTTACAAGAATTTTATAACCCTACTTTAATAGGGAATTCTATTCGATATGTAATTTTTGGTGGAGAGGCGCTGAATGTTTCTCGCTTAGGTAAATGGAAAGCTGTTTATCCAGAATCCAAGCTGATAAATATGTTTGGTATAACGGAGACTACGGTACACGTGACATATAAAGAGATTACAGAGAAGGATATTGAATCGGGAGTGAGTAATGTGGGTTTTGCTATTCCCACTTTGGAGTGCTTGATCTTAGATGAGGATAAGAACTATGTTCCTTTAGGCGTATCAGGTGAAATCTATGTGGGGGGTGCAGGTGTGGCCCGCGGGTATCTCAATAGGCCTGCGTTGACTGCAGAGCGTTTCGTTAAAAATCCATATGGTACGAGTGCGTCTGACCAATTGTACAAATCTGGGGATCTAGGGATGAGACTTTCAGATGGTTCTATTCAATATTTAGGTCGCATTGATGACCAGGTTAAAATACGGGGTCACAGGATCGAGTTAGGAGAAATAGAGTATACGCTCAATCAGCATAAGAATGTTGCACAGAGTATTTGCTTGGTTAAGGAAGAAATAGATAATTCAAAACGATTGATTGCATTTGTGATTGCTAAGTCAGGATACATGCAAAAAAACATAGATACGTATCTACAAGAAAAGCTTCCTGAATATATGATACCTTCGGGGGTTGTAGCAATGGATGCATTTCCTCTTACTGGAAATGGGAAAGTAGATAAGAAAGCAATTTTAAAGCAGAATTTTAATGTAGATGGTCCTAGCGAAGATTATGTGGAGGCTAGTTCAGATTTTGAACAAATAATTAGCGAGATCTGGTCGGAAGTATTAGGCATCAGTGCATTGGGAGTTGATCAGAATTTTTTTAGACTTGGAGGAGACTCGCTTTCTGGTATTCGTGTGCTTGTAAGAATCAATGAAGCCTTTGATTTAGATTTACCAGTTAATACAATTTTCAAAAAAAATACAATCCGGCAATTAGCAAAATTTGCAGAGGATACGATTACATCTCTGATGTTAGAATTGGATAATTCAAATGTAGAGAATACCTAGCATGACTAAGATAATTTGCATAACAAGTGGTTTAACCGGTATTTTAAATGCTAGTTTTGAATTGGTCAATCGACTGAAAATGGAAGGCTATGACTTGTTGTATGCATCACCATTGAATGTCAAAAAAAAGGTAGAGTGTCAAGGTATACCTTATGTCCAATTACCCTTAATTAATTCTCAGACTCAACTAGCACTTCCTGATTTTAAGGGGTTTTTTAGAAAAGTAAGCAAATGGTTGTATAAGTATAAAAATGCAGATACACTTAGGAAAGAAGTTTTGAAAGAACTAATGCCTGTTGAATTCGTAGATTTAATTGAAAAGGAGCGACCAGCACTTTTAATTGTAGATGTAGAACTACATGAATATATAATAAAAGCATATGCACTTGGCACACCAATGCTCATATTAAGTCAATGGTTCTCCCTTTGGAAAAGGCAAGGGTTACCTTATTTGTTGCACGCAACAATTCCTGGAAAAGGATGGAGAGGGTCATCTTGGGCAATTACACTATCGTGGAAGCTTGTTGCTCTTCAGCGAAATTGGATGTTTTTTAAGCGCAAGGTGCTTTCATTGGGGACAGACAGAAGAACCACTTTGCTTGCATTGGCAAAACAGGAAGGGTTTCCTTTAGAATACCTAAAAGAAAATAATTGGCCGGGCCCATTTACGTATTCTGAGTTGCCGGTTATAAGTATGACAGCAGCAGAATTAGAATTTCCACACAGTCCAAGGCCTAATCTTTTTTATGTAGGACCTATGGTTGCTGGAAATAGAAAGGAATTGATGGAAGGGGAAGAAGTTGATGTAAAGCTCGATGAAATTTTTGAACTCAAAAAATCTAAAAATCTTAGGTTAATTTACTGTTCACTTAGTACTATGAAGAAGGGAGATCATGCCTTTCTTGCCAAGCTTGTTGACGCTGTAAAAGATAGAAAAGATTGGGTACTTATACTTGGTATGGGTGGGTTGATTGAAAATACAGACTTGGGAAAACTACCTAATAATGTATTTGCTTTTCCGTATGTACCTCAATTAAAGGTGTTAAAACATGCGGATTGTTCCGTGAATCATGGTGGCATACATACGATTAATGAATGTATTTATTTTAGAGTACCTATGCTAATATATTCTGGGAAACAATCAGACCAAAACGGCTGCGCTGCTCGTATAGAATATCATGGATTGGGAATCATGGCAGATAAGGATATAGATTCTTCAGCGGATATAGAAAGGAAATTAGAAAAGATATTAACAGAGAGTACTTACATGGAAAAATGTAAAGAGATGCAATCAGAATGTCAAGATTATAAAACAAACAGAATACTAGAACAAATTGTAGATCGCTATATTAACGAAGAAGTAGTGGTATTATAAAATTATAACTATGAATATTAATTGGAAAATTAAGGGATTGTTTTTTGGCGTGCTAATATGGACAAGTAGTTGTACATCTTATCAGTCTTTACTTAGCTACAATGAATACCCCTTAATTCCAGTCGAGCCTCAGACAATTGTGAATTATACACCGTTAAAAATTCAAGCAAATGATATTTTAAAAATTCAAATAAGTAGTATAGATGCGATTGCAGTACAACCATTTCAAGTAGGCGGAACGTCGGAAAGTTCAGCTGCGTTAAGTAACTATTTGGTGAATAGTACAGGTAATATTATTTTTCCTACAGTTGGGGAAATAAACTTAAAAGGTTTAGAAATTGAAGAGGCCCAAGAAGCGATTTTGGAGAAACTAACACCTTACTTTACCGAAGCCCCTATAGTACAAGTGCGGTTAGTAAATTTTAAAGTAAACGTAAATGGAGAGGTCACCCGGCCGGGGAGTTATAGTGTTATAAATGATCGTTTGAGTATAATTGAGGCAATTACCCTAGCAGGTGATTTTACGCCATACTCTATGCGTGATAGTATATTAATAATAAGAGAAATGGATGGTATGCGAAGCTTCGGTTATGTTAATTTTAATACGGCGGAAGTATTTAATTCACCCTATTTTTATTTGCAACAAAATGATGTTGTATATATAAGACCTGAAAAAACTAAAGTAAACTCTATAAGAGATCCTGCAGTGCGGATATTACCTTGGGTTACAACAGCAGCTTCCTTAACGGCATTGATTATTTCGATATCTCGTCGTTAACGCGATTTCTAGAATAATGTAACTAATAAAATTAAGCGCTTCAACTAAATATAAACGTGGTAGATAATAAAACAAATACTAATAATAATCTTTCGAAGGAAACAGTACTAGTGGATTTTGAAAAAATCTTGTCAAGGCTGATTTCTTATTGGTGGCTGTTTGCCTTATGCTTAATCATTGCTGTAGGAGCAGGTCATTTTTATTTGCGGTATACAGTTTTCGAATATTCCTCAAGGGCAGTGTTATTAATTAAAGATGCAGGTAGAAGTGGAAGTATTTCAGAACAGAGTATTTTATTGTCAGAGCCTGCATTTGCGGGTACGGGAAAGTCCATGGATAATGAGATTCAAATTCTAAAGTCTCTTACACTTATGGAAAAAGTTGTAGAAAGACTCAATTTAGATGTTTCCTATTTTCGAATAGGAAAAGTTAAAGAAACGGAACTCTACATTAATTCACCTTTTCTATTAGATACATTTGATTTAAAGGCAGGTGTAAATAGAGCAACATTTTTTATAAACCTCAATGGCTACGATGCTTTTGAAATCAAACAGAATGTTGAAGATGAAAAAGGTGTACTTTACAATTTTGGTAAACCTTTTACTACAGAGGCGGGTACGTTTTTAATTAATCTTAATCCGAATGAGGCTATTCTCAACGGAGCGTATAAAATGACGATTAGCCCAATATCTTCCAAAGCTTCCTTCTACAAATCAAACTTAAACATACAACGTATAGGTAACCAGCAGGCTTCTAGTGTATTGGATCTAATTATAATTGACCCCGTTGCTCAGAAAACGGCAGATATTTTAAATACTCTAATAGATGTCTACAACAAGGAAGAAATTAGAGACGAAAACCAAGTGTTTAGAAACACCTTAGAGTTTATTGATAAACGCGTCAGGAGTTTGGTGGGTGAGTTAGACTCTGTAGACGGTGGGATTCAGAGGTTTAAGAGTGCTAACGAACTCATTAGTAACAATGCTTCCTCCAGTATGGATTACACTTTAGGAGAAATACGAAAAGCGATACAGCAAATTTCTGACTTTGATATCCAAAAAAACATGCTAGAATCTCTCGAGGGTTTTTTAGTTAAAAAAGAAGAATATAAACTCATCCCTGCTAATCTAATTGCAGAAAATCCAGTTTTGTCTGGTTTGGTAAATCAATACAACAGTCTTGTATTACAGCACAAAAAATTAAAGCTTACTGCCACCGAGTTAAATCCTGCTAGAAGATCTATAGAAGAGCAAATTAAAGACATACAAAGTCTAATTTTAGAGACGATACAGAACCTTAAACAAGATATTCAGATTCCAATTTCAAAAATAGAGCGTAATATTCAAGATTTAAAGCAGAGCATGAGTAGTGTGCCAGGCATTGAAAAAAGACTTATTGAAAAAATGCGTACACAGGCTGTAAAAGAAAAACTATTCTTGTTCTTGCTTCAAAAGAGAGAAGAGACTGCATTATCAGAGGCTGTCACCACTGCCAAAACTAGAACTATAGATAGAGCTAGAACACCCAAGTATCAAATATATCCAAAGCGCAAAATGATACTGATGTCGAGTGCATTGTTAGGATTATCAATACCTTTAGTCGCTGTGTTTTTGATTGGCTTTTTTGAAACGAAGATAGATTCTGAAGATACCATCAAGCAATTGACTGCAATTCCAATTTTAGGGAACATAGCACTTAATAAAACAAAAGAACCTATAGTTGTTAAACAAGGGAGCCGTTCAGCAATTAATGAGATGTTTAGATTGTTACGTACAAAGCTAAATTTTATAAACTATAGGAACGATACGCAAAAAATACTGGTCACCTCTTCTATTTCTGGAGAAGGAAAAACGTTTATTGCGTTGAATTTGGCTATAACGCTTGCCTTATCAGGTAAAAAAGTAATCTTAATTGGACTTGATTTACGTAAACCTAAATTAGGAATGTATTTGAACGCAAAATTGGACTTAGGTGTCACGAATTATTTAGTTGGGCAAAACACATTAGAAGAAATCACTCAAGAATATCCCGATGAACCCAATTTGTCATTTATAACCAGTGGGCCAGTTCCTCCTAACCCGGCTGAGCTAATACTATCAGATCAAATGAAAGAGATGCTGAATGCGTTGTCAGAAAAATATGATTATGTATTGATTGATACTCCTCCAATTGGACTTGTATCAGATGCTCTTTTATTGAGAGATTTTATCGACAATATGTTGATAGTTGTTCGACAAAATATGACAAAAAAAGTGATGGTTAAAAATTTGGAATCCATGCAAAAAAATGAAGTTATCCAAAAGGCGAGTATTATTTTGAATGGTGTAAAGAGTGGTAAGAGTTATTATGGCTATGGAGGATATAATCAAGGATACTATATAGATGAAGAATAAGAAACATCACGTATATATAATCGCTGAAGTTGCTCAGGCGCACGATGGAAGTCTTGGTATACTCCATTCATACATAGATGCAATTGCAGAGACTGGCGTTGATGCCATTAAATTTCAAACACATATAGCTGAGGCGGAGAGCAGTGCTAAAGAGCCGTTTCGCACAAACTTTTCCTATGAAGATGCAACCCGTTATGACTATTGGAAACGGATGTCTTTTAATAAAGAGCAATGGATAGGAATTAAGGAGCATTGCGAAGAAAAGGGATTACAATTTTTGTCATCCCCTTTTTCTATTGCGGCTGTTGATTTATTAGAGTCAATTGGCATTAGTCAATATAAAATTGGGTCTGGAGAAGTGACAAATTTTCTAATGTTAGAAAGGATTGCAAAAACTGGCAAGCCAATTATCTTATCCTCTGGTATGAGTTCGTATTCAGAGTTAGATTCGGCTATCGATATCATACGTGCGCATGGAAATGAGCTAAGTATTTTGCAATGTACTACCAGTTATCCCACTCCGCCAGAACGCATAGGATTGAATGTGATAAGTGAACTTAAAACACGATATCCTAACTTTAGAGTTGGACTTTCAGAGCATACAGGACGTATAGCAACAGGAATAGCAGCAGTTGCTTTAGGTGCAGAGATATTGGAGTTTCATGCTGTCTTTGATAGGAGGATGTTTGGTCCTGATACGGCTTCTTCCTTAACTATAGGAGAGATTACAGATTTGGTTAGTAGTGTCAGGTTCTTAGAAAATTCGCTTTCTAACCCGATAGACAAAAATGATCTAAGTCCTTATTCTGAGCTAAAAAGCATCTTTGAAAAATCTATTGCAGTAAACAAAGATTTGCCAGAGGGGCATATATTATCGTTAGAGGATCTAGAAGCTAAAAAGCCAGCTAATGAAGGAATATCAGCAAGATTTTTTAGGGATATACTAGGAAAAGCGATTAATAAAAAACTCGCTAAATGGAGCTTTTTAAAAAGAGAGGATATTCTTTAAACCAATAAAAAGAATGAAGATAAAGGCATTAAAAAATATGCTTAAAGGAGGATTCTTAAGAGTAAAGGGATTTACGCTAAATGATTCTATTTTAATAATTAGTTCGCCAAGAGGTGGAAGTACTTGGTTGGCTGAAATATTTAATGCTATACCAAATACTATATTGAACTGGGAGCCATTCCATCCAGAATTTGGAATTCTACCCAAGTCGTTTAAAGGTGGAGATGCTCTTTTTATTCCAGAGGATCAAAAATCAAAAAGAATAAAGAATCTTATAGAAGATGTTTTAAAATTTAGAATATACAGCAACTTTACCTTGAGCTTTGTTGCATTAAATCAAATTCTTAGAAGTAAACAAGTAATTACAAAGTCCGTTAGGACTACATGTTTAATCCCTTGGATAGTTAAACATCTAGATTTATCGCGTAAGCCAATTTATTTGCTTCGCCATCCCATTGCTACATCATTTAGCCATCTCAAAGCCTTTGGCAAAAAAGAGGAGAGCATTGTGCACTTCGAAGTACCAGAAGTAATAAATAATGAACGATTTGTAGAACATAAACAATATTTAAACGGATTGCAAAGTATGATCGAGAGGCAGGTTGCGTTGTGGTGTATAAATAATATGCCTGTCATTACTCATCCAGAACATGGTAAAAAATGGGTAGTTGCCTATTATGAAAACCTGCTATTAGATCCTGTTAAAGAAACGAATGGTTTGTTTAATACACAAGGCATAAAGGTTGATATAGAACTAGTGCAGAATATAAATTTTCGAAAACCTAGTCAAACAGATTTACAACAGGATCTTGAAATGCAAACGAAGAAGCAGCTGGAAAAGTGGCAAGATTGGTTGACGAAAGAAGAAAAAATTAGCATTCAGAGCATATTTGATTATTTCGGTTTGAAAGTGTACTCAGCGTATAGTGCATTGCCAATTTTTATAAATAACAATACCTCTGAGTATGTTTCCTTAACAGACAAGCAACCAATTGACTAACTGAACAAGAAATGATTAAGAAAAAATAAGAAATGCCACGAAAAATATGTGTAGTCATAACAGCTAGACCGAGTTACAGTCGCATTAAAACGGCATTAAAAGCTATAGACGATCATCCAGAATTAGAATTGATACTGGTGGTTGCGGCTTCTGCTTTGTTAGGTAGATATGGCACTGCGGTAAAGTATATAGAGGCAGATGGTTTTAAGATATCGGCTAAAGTTTTTAATGTTTTGGAAGGCGGAAATTTAGCAGCGCAATCCAAGACAACTGGCTTGGGAATTATCGAACTCACAAACGTATTTGAAAATTTAAAACCAGATGCGGTAGTGACAATTGCAGATCGATTTGAAACGATGTCTACAGCAATCGCTGCTGCCTATTTAAATATTCCTTTAGTGCATATTCAAGGCGGAGAAGTCACAGGGAATATTGATGAGAAGGTTCGGCATGCAATTACTAAACTATCAGATATACATTTTGTCTCCTCTAGTAAAGCATTGGAGCGTGTAGTTAAAATGGGTGAGGATGCAGCAAAAGTATTTCAAACAGGTTGCCCGTCCATAGACCTTGCTAATGAGGTGAGTAAGGATGAAAGACTAGATTTTGATCCCTATACTAAGTACGGTGGGGTAGGCAGTCGGCCCGAGTATAAGGAACGATATATTGTTGTAATGCAGCATCCAGTCACGACAGAATATCAGGCATCAAGAGTACAGGTAAAGAATACTCTTGAGGCTATTACAAGATTGGGTCTTACCACATTTTGGTTTTGGCCAAATGTAGATGCAGGTTCTGATGGTACTTCGAACGCCATTCGCTCTTTTCGCGAAAATAATGCTGTTGACCACGTTCACTTTTTTAAGAATATGACACCCAAAGACTTTTTACGTCTTCTGAAATATAGTAAATGTCTCGTAGGAAACTCCAGTGTTGGTATTCGTGAATGCGCCTACTTGGGAGTTCCGGTTGTAAATATTGGGACTAGACAGAATGGTAGAGAAAGAGGATCAAATGTGATTGATGTCTCGTATGATATTGACACTATTGCTGGTGCTATTTTAAAACAAATAGAACATGGCAAATATCAACAAGATAATACGTATGGAGATGGTTTTGCTGGACAAGAAATCGCGCGACTATTAGTTAAAACACCATTGACTTTCCAAAAAATATTAACCTATTAAGGATAAAACACAAAAGAGCGTAAAGCTCTTAAGAAAGCAAAATAATAATGAAAGAAAACTTATTAAAATACTGGAAAGATGAGAAGCTTGGGGATTATTTTCATGACACATTGATAAAGGATGAACGAGGTGTATACGATGCTGTGAGTGGTTTAGATTCAAATGCTATTCCAGCAGATATAGAGGATCTAGTGCGATTACATCGTTTAATACGAACGCGCAAGAGTTTTACTATTCTGGAATTCGGAGTGGGATATTCGACTTTGATTATTGCTGATGCACTTTATAAAAATAGTAAAGATTGGTTAGGCCTAGATGATCCGCCGGCTATTAGAAATAGATTTCAGTTTCAATGTTTCTCAGTAGATACATCGGAAGAATGGATAGAGAAAACCAAACAACGCATTCCTGATACACTTAAAGAATTTGTGCATTTCCATTACAGTGAGGTGCACATAGGAACATTTCAAGATCAGCTTTGTCATTATTATGAGACGCTGCCAGATGTTGTACCTGATTTTATTTATCTGGATGGCCCCGACCCGAATGCTGTAAAAGGTTCTATCCATGGTATGACGTTTCAATGCACTGAACGTACTGTGATGTCAGGGGATCTTTTACGTATGGAGCCAATCTTATTGCCGGGTACATTTATTCTTATTGATGGTCGTACCAACAATGCGCGCTTTTTAGAGAATAATCTAAAACGTGATTATGAATTTTATTGGGATAAAAAGGGAGATGTGACGACAATCGAGTTAATTGAAGAACGATTAGGTAAATATAATTTATTGGGTAGCGATTTTTTTAAAACGCAAGTGGTATGAACATATTAGCACTCATTCCAGCAAGAGGAGGGTCAAAAGGTGTACCGCGAAAAAACATAAAATCTCTAGGTGGCAAAGCTTTAATCAAATATACGATTGAATCAGCTTTGTCTTGTTCACTATTAGACACAGTAGTCGTTTCAACAGAAGATCAAGAAATTGCTGATGTTAGTAAAGCAGCAGGAGTGGAAGTACCTTTTATGAGACCTATAGAACTTGCAAGAGACAGTTCGCCTACAATTGAATTAGTAGTGCACGCGCTTAATTACTTTAGTTCAAAAAATAGGCACTTTGAAGCTGTCTGTTTATTACAACCGACGGTTCCATTTAGAGCGCAGATAGATTTAGAAAATGCAATTTTATTTTTTAAAGAAAAAGACGTAGATAGTTTAATTACTGTGCGAGAAGTACCCCACATGTACAATCCACATTGGGTTTTTGAAGAAGATGCAGACACTGGTTTATTGAGCACGGTTATCAGTGATGAATTGAGAATAAAGCGCAGACAAGATTTGCCAAAAGCGTATCATAGAGATGGATCAGTATATCTCGCAAAGAGTGAAGTGATTTTAAAGCACAATTCGCTGTATGGCAGTTCTGTAATGCACCATCAAATGCTGCATTCTCCAAATATAAATATCGATACAATGGAAGATTGGGTGAAAGCTGAACGGTATATACGTACCGGCGGCGAACGTCCAAACGAGTCTCTAAATTTATGAGTAAAATAGATGTCTGTTATATTATTTCACATGGATTTGCTGCTAGGATGCTATTGCAAACTGGACTCATATTGCAATTAACGAAATACGGTAAAAGGATAGCTATTATCACACCTGATCCTAAAGATGAAAACCTTATTGAACTCCAAGATAATCCTTTGATAACCATTTACGATGCTAAAATCGAACAAACAATCTGGGATGATGACTATGGATTCAAACGGAAGTATTATTTAGAGGATTTAAAAAGTAATCCTGTATTCTGGGAGAAACATTTGTATTCTATTTTTTACAGTAAGTCTATCCATCCTTGGAAAAGAATACGGCCATTTTATTATTATCTAATTTATCAATTAATTAAGTTATTTCCAGGAATTCGAGAAAGATTTAGACGTACAGAAGGGAAGCATTTAGTCTCAAAAAGAGCAAGTGCACTGTTACGACACATACAACCAAAATTGCTAGTTTCTACTTATCCTGTAAATTTTTTAGAGGCAAAATTTATGTATGCAGCTAAACAAGCAGGAATCAAAACCATGATTCACTTGCTTAGCTGGGACAATATAACGAGTAAGGGGATTTTTCCAGTCATCCCAGATTATTTTATAGCCTGGGGCAAAGTGATGTACAGTGAATTGAAAAGTTACTATGGTGTTTCAGACGAAAATGTATATGTCTGTGGAGTTCCACACTTTGATCAACATTATGAGGTAAAACAGGCTCCAAATTATGAACATTTGCTACAGGATTTATCACTGAATTCAGATCTACCTTACCTGTTTGTAGCTATGAGTTCTCCAAGGTTTGCCCCTAATGAAATAGACATTGTTGAATGGCTATCAAAGGCTGTCAATGAGGATGTATTTGGAAAAAAAATGCAGCTTATTATAAGGCCGCATCCTCAGAATGTCCAAGGAGCTCTTGCGGATAAAAAATGGATAGGAAGGCTTGATGCTTTAATAGGAAACCGTGTTGCAATCGATTATCCTAAGTTGAATAGTAGTAAAGTTCGTTGGAGTATGCAAAAGGCAGATATGTATAAATTATCCAATTTAATTGCAGGCTGTAGTGTTTGTCTAAACTCAGGATCTACAGTGTCTATTGATGCACTGGTAATGGAAAAGCCTGTGATCTTGACATCATTTGATGGTGACAAAGATTTGAACTATTGGAAATCTGCACGACGATTAGTGGATTATATCCATCAGCATAAGTTTGTGAAATTAGGAGGTGCTGAAGTAGTCTATGATTATTGTGCATTACAAGAATCAATTCTTAATTACTTAAAGAATCCTGGTTATAGACTAGAAGAGAGGAATAATGCTTTGCAAATGGAATGCTATCATAATGATGGACAAGCTACTCTTAGAGTAGTGAAAGCGATGGTTAATGTATTGGAAAAATTAAAAGTGAAGTATGCCTAATACACTCACTTTTACAATAGACTTTGACCGCATTTTGTGGTATCTATTTTGCGCATTTGCGTTTAGCTTATCCTTTGAATTGGGATTTGAAGTGATGTTAGGAATAGACACAATCTTCAAACCATTCCGTATACTATCTCTATTAATAATTGGAGTTTTTGGTCTTCGATTTCTAAAAAAAGGTATGCGCTTTAATCCCATTGATTCGCCAGACGTGTTACTATATTTTGTTTTTGTATATGGTATGTTAGTTTCGCTTGTAAGAATAATAAGTGGTGTTTTTAATATGGGATTATTTTACAATGATGTGTTTCAGTTTGGACTTCATATAGCAAGCTTTTTTATTTTTAAATCGATCCCTTACACATCAAGACAAATTTGGACTGTTTTCACATTTTTTTTTGCAGGGGCACTTGTAAATGGAGCATATATTTTTACTCAATTTGCGATATTAGGTCATTTTGGTAGGCAGGCGGGATTTATCGATAATCCAAACTATGGAGCACTCGGCTTAGTCGCATGTATTGTTTTCTTACTTCTAAAAATTAATTCTTTTAGACGATTTTGGCATAAAATTGTTTGCGGATTGCTTATACTATTTTTAGTCTATATTTTTATAATCCAAGGTAGTCGCACGGGTTTGGTGATTCTTGTTATGGCCAATATTATTTTATTCTTTTTTTATACAATTCGCTTTCGATTTTTACTCGTGCTTTTAAGTGGTTTGATTGTATTGCTTTTGATGCCACATGATTTAAAGCAGTTAAAGGTTGGGGGAGGACCATTGATCCTAGTATCCCGGGTTATGAAAAATCTCAATCCTGAAGAAGATGTACGATATATTGTGTGGAAAGGAGTCTTTAGGACCTTGGAAGATGTTGGATATGGAGGTATGGGAATAGGCCAATTTAAGGCGCAATTTCCAAAGTACTTTGGGGAAGAATCCCATAAGCTTATCTTGGAAATGGTAAATCGAGGATACTTTCTATCCACACATAATGATTATTTAGCAATTCTCACAGATTATGGTTTGCCTAGCCTTTTCTTTTATTTAGCTTTTTTGTTTTTCACGTTTAAAAGAGTGTTTCGAAAATTGATCTATCCATCAGAAGATGATGAGACGGAAATGTTGAATCGATTTGGCTTTATTATGTTATTTTGCCTAATAGTTTTTGGACTTGCTGCTGAAAATTTTCAACATCCTCTGTATTGGTTTATTCTAGCTATTTCGACTAAACAAGTTAGCCATGTTAAGCAGGTATAACTTTAAAATATCTTGTATACTATGAAAAGTTTTATAAATAAATCTTTGATAAAAACCTTTGGGTACCACTTAGCCAAGTACAGGTCCAAAGAGGATTTGGTGTTTGGAACACAGACGAAGCTTTCTGCTTCAGCAAAGAAACCCATCATTTTTGATGTAGGAGCTTTTACAGGGGAAACTGCCTTGACCTATAACGCTTATTTTAAGGGAAGTTGTGAGATCCATTCTTTTGAACCTTATCCTGATTCATTTGAAACATTAAGAAGGGTTACTGATAATTTTAATAATATAAAAGTCTATAACTTAGCACTAGGAAATAGAATAGCATCTGCTCAATTGCATGTCAATAATTTTTTGGCGACAAATTCTTTGTTGTCTAGTTCTGCAGATGGTATTGAAATATGGGGTAAAGATCTTCTTGAGACAAAATCTAAGATTGAAGTGCCAATGCAAACCATCGATGCGTTTATTGAAAAGAATAAAATAAACCAGATAGATATATTAAAAATGGATACACAGGGTTCTGAGTACATGGTGCTTGAAGGCGCAAAAAATGCTATTATGTCTGGCAAAATCAAAGTCATTTATTCCGAATTAATCGTAATGCCAATCTATGAAGGCCAAAAAGAATTGCATGAAATGCTGGGCTTATTTAAAGATTATGGATTTGAATTGTATAATCTTTTTACTTCTAAAGATAAGGATGAAAGAATAAGGTTTATGGATGGAATTTTTGTTTTCAAAAATTAATTTTTCAAATAGCTAAAATCACGTAAGATGGTGCGCATTAGCAGAACTGTAAAGAATCTTTTAAATTCGAAAACAACTCCTGAATTTTTGTTTTCCTATTATTTTAATTGGAAAAATGGAAAGGATAAAAAACTTTTATTCGAGACCTTGAATACGGAAAAGGATCTCATGAATAAAGTACCTGCTGGGGCACAAGAACACTGGCTTCGAAGAATCCAAAATGTTTTAGATGATCCCAATAATAAAGATATTCCACGATCCTCTAATGCAGGAGATATAATAGGTAATCACTTACATATGCATAATGGAATAAAAATCGATCCGCTCAGTTATTATAGCTACCCGATGCTTAAAATGCTGATGGACAACAAGGGTGTGCATGAGCCGCAGGAAGAAAAAATTTTTCAGGAGGTATTAAAAAGCTTGCCTCCTAAAAATAATAGAACAATGCTCGAGTTAGGGGCGTATTGGTCGTTCTATTCAATGTGGTTTAAGAAAGTTTTTTCCGATGCTAACTGTTTTATGGTAGAACCAGATAGACGAAACTTGATGTATGGTAAAAGAAACCTAAAGCTCAATAACCAGGCAGGTACCTTTATACATGCAGGTATTTCTAATCAAGAAAATGCGAGCAAAAATACTACAACCGTAGATTCTATTTGTGAAACCCATAGCATAGATTTTCTCGATATACTGCATTCTGATATTCAAGGTTTCGAGTTGAAAATGTTGCATGGAAGTAAACGCATGTTGTCTGAAAATCGAGTTGGATATGTATTTATTTCAACGCACTCCAATGAGTTGCATCGAGATTGTAAAGCGCTTTTAGAAACTGAATATCAGTTTGATTTAATTGCGTCCGCGGACCTTAATGAGAGTTATAGTTGGGATGGAATTCTAGTGATGAAAGCACCAGATTATCCTGGTGTTAGTCAAGTTAATATTGCTAAGAAAATTAATGAGTCTGTATGAGTTTAAGGAGAATCCTTGCAAAAGTTAAAAGAAAATTATTTAAAAAACCCTTTGCAAAAAATAAAAAATATCAAGCCTTTTGGTTCGATAAAATACTTAAAGACAAAAGTGCCTTGATAGTACAAATAGGATCCAATGATGGTAAGACAGGAGATCCTATCTATCCATTGTTTAAAAAATATAAGAAATGGAAAGGTTTATTTGTTGAACCAATACCTAGATCTTTCGAAAAACTAAAAACTAATTATCCTGATCCTAATCGATTTTCTTTTGAAAATGTAGCAATTAATGAAGGATTAGAAATGACATTTTATTGGGTTGATCCCATAGCAAAGGAATCACTTCCTGATTTACCTTACTGGTATGATCAATTGAACTCTTTTGATAAGGACCATATAGTCAATCAATTGGATGGGGTTTTAGAGCCATTTATCAAAGAAACGCTCATGGAAGGCATTCGACTTGAAGAATTATTGACTAGAAATGGAGTACAAGAAATATCAATTTTGCATATAGATACTGAAGGATATGATTGGAAAATACTACAACAGCTTGATCTAAAACGATATCAACCTACGTTTATATTATATGAGTACAACCACTTGTCACTGTCTGACAAAGAGGCATCATTTAGTTTTCTAAAAAGAAGCTATGATCTCTTTGATGTTGGAATAGATATACTAGCAGTCAATAAAAATTTAGGTACTCATCATTTACAGGATATGGCGAAGCATATGAAAAAGATTGTGTACACGAAATGATAATAATACGTTTAAAAGGAGGGTTAGGAAATCAAATGTTTCAATACGCTTTTGGATTGAAATTAGCCGAGGAGCTTAATACAAAAATGAAATTAGATCTATCAGCCCTGTTAGATAGGAGTAAAGGAGACTTTGTGTATCGCAATTATGACTTGCCCATATTTGATATAAAAGATGAATTTTTAATATCACCCACATTTCTGAAAGCCTTTTATACAATTAAATCTTCTAAACTTTCAAAGTTACTTCGGAAGCGCATTAATGGAAGTAGAAATTATATAAGAGAGAAGCATTTTCATTTCCAAGCTCAATTAGTTGAAGAGCCTTTGGAAAATACAATTTATGAAGGGTGGTTTCAGAGCCCAAAATACTTTGAAGGAGTTGAAGAGAAGTTAAGGCAGCATTTTACGTTTAAAGATAAAATTCTAGATAAATCTCAAGAACTATTTCGAGAAATACAATCTACAAATTCTATTTGCTTAAATGTGCGTCGAACAGATTTTTTAAAAGTCCACAATTTAAATACTACTTCTGAAGAATATTTTCAAACCGCTGCAATTGAATTGGCAGAACGCGTAGATAATGCGCACTTTTTTATTTTTTCTGATGACATTAGTTGGTGTAGGGAAAATATTAAGCTTAAGTATCCGTCAAAATTTGTTGACCATGGTCACAAAGGATTTAAGTTTTCAAATTATATGCAACTAATGAGCGCTTGTAAACACTTTATAATACCCAACAGCTCTTTCGCATGGTGGGCGGTATGGCTAAATAAAAATGAAAATAGAATCGTAGTGGCGCCAAAGAATTGGTTTAATGATCCAGCAATAGATACAACAGATCTCGTTCCTAAGAATTGGCTGCGTGTTTAAACGTTTTATAGAAAATATGATCATTCACAAACCTTCCAATCGTACTTTATAATTGTCCTAATTTTACCTGCGCATTGCTTCATCCAAATCTATTCGTAATTACGTAAATATTAGTACTAATATATCAGTTCTACATATGGCTAAACTACTCGTAACAGGATCATCTGGACTTATAGGATCTGAAGTTGTTCGTTATTTTGCAAAGCAAGGTTGGAATGTTTATGGGCTTGATAACAACATGCGAGCAGATTTTTTTGGAGATCGTGGTGATACACGTTGGGTGCAGCAGCAGTTAATATCAGAATGGCCCACTTTTGAGCATGTAGAGTTAGATATTCGGAATAGGTCTGGAATCTGTGACTTATTTAAAAAGATAAGACCAGATTATATATGTCATACAGCTGCACAACCTAGCCATGATCTTGCGGCTAGTCGTCCTTATGATGATTTTGATGTAAACGCAACAGGAACTCTAAATCTTTTGGAAGCGGCTAGGCAGCATACACCAGAATCTCCATTCGTGCACATGAGCACGAATAAAGTGTATGGCGACGCACCTAATAAACTAAAGCTCACAGAATCCGCAACACGTTGGGATTTTGCAGATGAAGAATATTACGATGGCATCAGAGAGACATTTACAATTGATCAATCCAAACATTCCCTATTTGGAGCATCAAAAGTAGCCGCTGATATTATGGTGCAAGAATATGGCAGATATTTTAATATGCCAACATGTGCATTGCGCGGTGGATGTCTTACAGGACCAAACCATTCTGGGGTTGAATTACATGGATTCTTGAGTTATTTGATCAAAGTAAATCTTGCCGAAGAAGAATACACAGTGTTTGGATACAAGGGAAAACAAGTGAGAGATAATATTCATTCCTACGATGTTGCTAAATTTATGGAGGCATTTTTTAATGCGCCTAAAGTAGGGGAAGTATATAATATTGGTGGAGGCAGAGAGAATTCAACATCTATTCTTGAGGCATTTGAACGGATAGAAAAAATTACGGGAAAACCGATGCGGTATAAGTATTCAGAGCAAAATAGATCTGGTGATCATATGTGCTATATTTCTAACCTTTCTAAGATAAAATCACATTTTCCACAGTGGGATATTACTAAAAGTCTACAGGTAGTATTTGAAGAAATAGCTGAAAGCTGGGAAAAAAGACTTGACGTATGAAAATACTGATTGTAAGTTGGAGTATTCTTCCCAGTAGAGGTGGGTCAAGTATAATTGTCGAAAATCTAGCTAAGAATTTTAAGAAAGATGAACTTGTAGTACTTGGTGGACGTAGATTATTTCAGTCCAATGTAGAGACACGGAATCCTGATGGTCCTAAGTTTCACTATTTTTTTAGTGAGCTCTATTTTATGGGACGTGGCTACAAATATTTTGTATGGTTTCGCAAACTAAGATTCAAACCTTTAGTGAGGAAAATAAAAAGTCTCATTAAAACGGAAAATATAGATCACGTAATAGGAGTATATCCTAATCCATTTTATTGTTTAGCAGCATCTATTGCAGCCAAGGAAATGGGTGTTTCTTTTAGTTCATATTTTCATAATACGTATACAGAAAATGTAGCGATTACCGACCCCAAAGCTGAACAAATACAGAAGCAAATCTTTGAAAACTCTAAGCAAATTTTTGTTATGAGTAAAGGGATGCAAAAATTTTATAAGGAAAAATATGGATTAAATAAGTTCACTCCGCTTGTGCATACGTTTAATGAATCTATAAAAGAAGCGGATTTAAATAGTATCCCTGGAGTGGGAAAAAAGCAATATAAGTTAGTAGCAATTGGTAATTTTAATGAGTCCAATATGGATGCAACTCTACGTTTCGCTAAAACAATCCATGATAGCAAAAAGTATACGTTAAGCTTATTTACACATGTGCCAAAAGTTTTATTGAAAAAAAGAGGTCTTGATCTTGGTTCAATCGAGTATGAAGGTTTTGTCAATCCAGAGGAGGTACATAAAGTTTTGCAAGATTATGATATTTGTATTTTGACCCATGGATTTACTGGAGGATATGGAGAGATTGAGTATAAAACTATTTTCCCAACCCGTACTATACCATTGCTCTTAGCAGGAAAGCCTATCTTAGTCCATTCGCCTAGTGGGTCTTTCTTAAATGATTTTATCGAAGAAAACAAATGTGCAGAACTTATAGATACCCCGAGCTCTGATGCGATTATTCAAGGTTTAGAACGCATTGCAAATAGTGAGGATTATCAAATTGAATTGGTAAAGGCAGCAAGAAAAACTGCAGGGCAATTTTATGGTCCTAATGTAGTCAAGACTTTTAAGGAAAATCTTAACGCTGAAAAAACTGCAATAAATGAGACTGCGTTATAAAAGTTGGTTTTATAAGGTAATAGCCGTATTGCGCTATGGCGTTTTACGTTTATACTATCGCGGTAGGTTTAAGTGTCCATCCATGTCGATGATTGGAAGCAATAGTGGGGTTCATTTAATTAATAAAGGTAAGATTAGATGTAAAGATAGAATTATAGTGGATGATCATGTCATGCTTTTTTCTAAGGGATTAATTGATATAGGAAAGCGCTTTTGTATTAATCGATATTCAAGAATTGTAGCACATAATAAGATCGTAATTGGTGATCATGTTACCATAGGGCAAATGGTAAGTATTCTGGATCATGATCACAATTATAAATTTAATGAGGACGGGCTATATTTAGATGGATATGTTACAGATCCTATTTATATTGGAAATAATATTTGGATAGGAGATAAATGTACAATTCTTAAAGGTGTAACAATTGGTGATAATGTTGTTGTGGGAGCTAACACGTTAGTTCATAAAGATGTTCCTTCAAATGTAATAATAGGAGGCCAACCATTCAAAATATTGAAAACATTAGCATCAGAAGATATAGCTTGATGTATAAGCAATTTAGCGTGTGCATAAATTATAAAACAAGACAAGTTTTAAAATTGTCGAATTCATGACGAGTTATGTGCGGAATTGCAGGCATAATTGATTTAGAAGAATCACTTCAACCAGCCGACAGGGAGAAGATAGTCCTTTCTATGAATACAGCGATTTTGCATCGAGGACCGGATGACAGCGGTCAATACTTTGATGCATATTCAAGCCTAGCTATGCGCCGTCTTTCAATTATTGATACAGGCGGAGGCAAGCAGCCTATTTTTAATGAGACAGGTAGTGTATGTGTCTTATTTAATGGAGAAATATATAATTATAAGTCACTAAGGAAGCAATTAGAATGTAAATCACATCAGTTTAGAACAAACAGTGATACAGAGGTCCTTGTTCACATGTATGAAGAATATGGAACGCTTATGTTCCAAATGCTTGAAGGCATGTTTAGTATTTGCTTATACGATATAGAAAAAAAGGTTTGGATAATTGCAAGAGATCGGTTTGGCGAAAAACCATTATTTTATCATTACCAACAGAGCATATTTTCCTTTTCTAGTGAGATCCTCTCGTTACTTCAAAATACCTATATCCCTAGAAAATTTAATCATGATGCCTTTCCTTATTATTTGCGCACATCACTAGTTCCCGAGCCTTTGACTATGTTACAGGATATATACAGTCTGGAGCCAGGTCATTTTATTAAATTAACGACTAAAGGAATAAAGAAAACGTCATATTTTCAGACGACATATAAAGCGAATCCAAAAATAACTTCGGAAGCGCAAGCAGTAGAACAAATCAAACCTATTCTTGAGAATGCTGTTCGTAAGCAAATGGTTAGTGATGTTCCAATTGGTGCGTTTTTATCTGGAGGAATTGATTCTAGTACAGTCGTTGCACTTATGCAGAAGCAGAGCGTTCAGCAGATACAAACATTTAATGTAAAGTTCGAAAATCAAGCATACGACGAATCCGCAATCGCAAAAAAGGTAGCAGAGCATTGTGGGACAGATCATCATGAAATTTGTATTCCCGATTTTGATTTTAATGAAGAAATATTTTGGAAAATAATCGATCACGTAGGCCTACCCTTTAGAGATAGCTCGGCAATTCCTTCTTATCTGATTTCTCAAAAAATTGCGAAACATGTCAAAGTTGCTCTCTCTGGAGATGGGGGTGATGAATTGTTTGGAGGTTATCAAATTTTCCAATGGCACGAAAAAATACTTCGCTTAAAAAAGATCAGTCGCCCAGTTAGAAAATTTGTAAATAATGGAATGGATATGGCACAAGGCATTCCTGGGTTGGATCAGTTATCAATTTTACGCAAACTTAAACGTGGATTGGATACATCTTTTGAATCTGCAGAAGATATTCCAATTGCCTTAAATGCTATGTTTTCTGAAGAAGAAGTTCTGCAACTATTAAATACAGACATTGTAAGACATGCTTATCCAAAACTTAAGGATTATCTAGAAATGGGAGATTCCGTATCTTCACTGAGGAAAATTATGCAATACAGACTGCGGTATACATTGCCTTCCAATATGCTGGTTAAAATTGACCGTATGAGTATGGCAAATTCGCTTGAAGTACGTGCACCATTTTTGGACTTAGATCTATTTAATGCTTCACTAGATCTGCATGACGATCTCTTGGTTAAAGGAGGGAAAGGAAAATATATTTTGAGAAAAATGATGGAAAATGATTTGCCAAGTGAGGTCTTTGATCACCCAAAAACAGGGTTTAATATTCCATTATTTAAATACCAAAATGAACAATTTAAACGATTAGCATACAGACTCTTATTTGATGAAAATCCATGGCCAGAACTTATAGAAAAGGAAAAGCTGAGAGAAATTTATAAAAGCGGAATTGCTGCAAAAAAAGATACTGCAAAATTAAGTGTTTTTCAATCAGCGCATCAACTTTGGATGATGATGCAACTATTTGGCTGGGCAAAAAGATTTAAAGTGCAATTATAGAATGACAGGGAAAGGAATTCATATAATGTTAATAGGGCCAGTTACAAATGTGTCCAAAAATCTCATTGGAGGCGCAAGTATTTCATTTGGATATTTAGTGGATTACTTGGAAAGAAGTGCTGCAAGCTATACTGTCGTTAATACTAAAAAGTACTTTTCATTGGGTGCTCAGTTAATCAATCCTGTATATATTATGTTTCGTGTTTTGACACATCTTAAGCGAACGGACGTCGTATTTTTAAATTCAAGTCGAGGCGGCACTAAATACCTAGCACCATTGCTTTACGGGCTTACAAAGCTTAGCAGGAAAAAATTTGTATTTCGTCCTTTTGGAGGAAATATAGACGAGTACACATCCAAATATAATCGTATCCAAAAATGGATTTTCAAAAGCACTGTCTTGCAGGCAGATATATTCTTCCTTCAAACACAAAAGTTACTACAACATTTCTCTAAATATAATGCCAATACGGTTCATCTACCGACTTCTCGAAATCAACCTGATTCTAAATTATTGCGTGATAATCGCCCCTTTCAAAAGCGATTTATTTATCTAGGTCATCTTAGAAAAGACAAAGGAATTGACCATATCTTAGAAGCTACTAAGGAATTAGGAGAGGAGTATACTATAGACATATATGGTCCAATCCAACAGAATAGATATGATAATTTATTACAGAACGATTCAAACTATAAAGGAATTCTAAGTAAAGACCAAGTTTTAAACACACTAAGTAGCTATGACGTACTTTTGCTCCCAACATATTATGAGGGAGAAGGGTATCCTGGAGCAATTATTGAGGCTTACTCTCTAGGCCTTCCCGTTATTAGTACATCGTGGAAATCAATTCCTGAGATTGTAAAAGATGGACAAACAGGCGTACTCATTCCGCCAAAATCCACAGTTGATCTTATACAAGCCATACGCAGTTTTAATCAATCCAACTATAGTACGTTTTCGAATAAGGCACAACAATATTTCCTTGAATCATTTTATACAGAAAGAGTGAATAAGAAGGCTATAAATCAAATTTACTCACTTTTTGGAAAACAGCAAATAATTAATTAATGGTGATGCAACATATACTCATAACTGGAGGTGCAGGATTTATAGGAAGTTCTCTTGCAGAACAATTGATTGCAGAGAATATAGAGGTTACTATCATTGACAACTTTGATCCTTTTTATGATGAGCGATTAAAGAGGAAAAATATTTCTAAGCTTTTAAATCATCCTAATTTTCACCTCTTAGAAATTGATATATGTGATCTAGAGGCCCTACGAGAGCAAGTGGTGGGTAATTATTCTACAATAGTCCATATCGCGGCAAAAGCAGGAGTGCATGCCTCTATAAGAACACCTATTTCATTCCAACAGGTAAATGTTTTAGGTACGCAGCATATGCTGGAAATAGCCAAAGAAAAAAATATTAAGCAATTCATTTTTGCATCTTCTAGTAGTGTGTATGGGGTAAATCCCAATGTACCTTGGAAAGAAGACGATCAGAATATGCTCCCGATAAGTCCTTATGCAAGTAGCAAGCTATCATCAGAACTATTAGGGCATGTATACACTCAATTATATGGGATACGGTTTATAGCACTTCGTTTCTTTACAGTATATGGCCCACGCCAACGGCCAGATTTAGCGATCCATAAGTTTGCAAATAAAATACTTAGAGAAGAGGAAATTCCGGTTTTCGGAGACGGTACGACTAGCCGAGATTATACATTTATAAGTGATCTACTTACTGGAATTCGTGCAGCAATGCGTTACAATAAAAGTAATTATGAGATAATTAATTTAGGAAATAATCGCACCGTTTCTTTAAACGAAATGATAAGTACAATAGAACTAGTATTTGGTAAAAAAGCGATTATTAACAGGATGCCAATGCAACCAGGTGATGTCCCACAAACGTTCGCTGATATTTCTAAAGCGAAAGCACTTTTAGGATATAGTCCTAAGGTCAGTTTTAAAGAAGGAATACAGAAGTTTCGAGATTGGATGTTGGAAAATGAAGTACATATATCATGAATAGCTTTTTTATAACAGGAGTGCAGAGGTCAGGAACGACACTCTTATCTGTGTTGCTCAGTAAGCATCCAGATATTTTTATGGAACGACGTTCTATAGCATTTCGTCTTATTACTTGTTTTAATAGTCTGACAGATATTTTACCTTATAATCTAAAAGTGGACAAGAGTGATCTTCAAAGATGGTTAATTGAAAATGACTCAAATGGCAGGTTAGCAAATCTAATCCAAACGGATAAACTGCAGGATGGTGGAAATTTAGTTGATTTAATTCAACAATCTATTGATCTAAAATTAAAACAAAACACCAAAAGAATCTGGGCGGATAAATCTCCAAATTTGGAATATTTCTTCAAAGATATTACCCTTTTAATGCCACAGTCAAAAATGCTTCATATTGTGCGAGATGGTAGGGCAGTTGCGCAAAGTATGTCGATACGGTCCTCCCGAAATTTATTATTATGCGCTCAGCAATGGGTAGATGGTAATATTCAAGCATTAGTAAATCAGCAAATTGCAGGAAAGGAGAGGTATCTGATTATTCACTTTGAGGAGCTTGTAAAAAATCCAGAAAAAGCATTGAAAGCTGTATGCGAATTTTTAAATCTAACATTCTATCCAGAAATTTTAAACCCGAGTGAGGAATCGAAAGCGAATGAAGTAAATTATGTCAAGAGTGATTTTGACGAAAAAAAAATAGACAGTTGGAAAAATGATTTAAGTGTCAAACAAATCCACAAAATTGAAAAGATACAAGGCCCTTTGTTAGATAAATTCGGATACACATTAGAGACAACATCTGATGTCTATGAGCATAAACCGTTATCCGTGCTAAAGCGTGTCCTGTACAAACAAGTAGATAATATCCGCAGCCTTTTTAGAAGTAAAAGAATGGGGATGGTTGACCGCAAGCTAGTGGAAATAAAGATTCCATTTAAAAATAGAGTGTATACTTACTTTAAGGTATTGACCCAAGAACTCATGTCTGTACAGATACTTAAAGCAATGTTTCCGAGAGTCTTCTACAGAAAGCGACACTTCGATAAAGACGAGTTACAATAACGAATAAAACGATTCTATGAACCTTATTAAATTGCATCGTATCAGTCATTTTTTTTACAGAAAGGGTATTCCAATATTGCCAAGATTGTTTCGTTTCTTAATATTTCTTTTATATAATAGTGATGTTCCAGCGAGTGTGATAATTGGGAAAGGAACTGTTTTTGGTCATTCTGGAATTGGTGTGGTGATCCATCACCATGCTGTCATTGGGGAAAGGTGTGTAATTGGTCAAGGTATTACTGTGGGAGGTCGCTCAAAAAATCCCGTAGTTCCTGTGATAGGAGATAATGTTTATATCGCTGCAGGTGCTAGAGTACTAGGTCCTATTAAGATTGGTAATAATGTAATAATAGCACCGAATGCAGTTGTTTTAAAAGACGTGAAAGATAATACTATAGTGGGAGGAATTCCATCGACAGTTTTGAGAGAGAATATCACGGTTGATGATTATATTTAGACGTGCAATTCTTCTTAGTGATATATTTTGCTTGATATTTTTTAGGGTCAATAAAATTTAACTATTCATTTTAGTTTTTACGCATTCCTTTGACGCGTTATGGACCAGTGAATTGATCTGACTAGCAGATATTTTACGTAAATAGTTACAACGTAATCTTCTAAATCAAAGATATGTTTCTTGCTAATGCTAAAAGGACTCCTTCGATATTATCATACCATTAAGTTCCTTCGATGGACGCAGATAAAACATCAAGTTCTATATAAATTAATAAAACCAGAACCTAAAAGAAATAAGCTTCATAATAGCAAAGTTGATAAAGCAGAAGGTGTTATTTTAAAATTTCAAGAATCCATAGTTGCGCCATGTTCATACCAAGAAAATTACACGTTTAAATTTTTGAACATTACGCATAAATTTTCCGAGAATATAGATTGGAATATATCAAAGTACGGAAAGTTATGGGTATATAATCTTAATTATTTCGAATACCTGTCACAGTCTGAATTAACTAGAACTCAAGGGCTAGAGCTCATAGATGATTTTATCAGAAATGAGGAAACCATTAAAGATGGCATGGAGCCATTTCCAATTTCGTTACGCA
>Ga0209828_1000280_pt1 | contig 49990 bp, 36 predicted proteins | sample MaitaG_FD_187429 | JGI IMG/M metagenome (GOLD analysis project Ga0209828, IMG submission 187429) | Marine algal microbial communities from Maine, USA - Maine_Asex2 metaG (SPAdes) (version 2) | ecosystem: Host-associated > Algae > Red algae > Unclassified | place: Maine, USA | collected 2015-01-05
TCATGGTTATCTTATTATTTAGTTATCCTAAATCTAGTTCCTAGTAGGCTGCGCCTACGGCTCGTAATCTATAAAGTTAGTTTTTGTTAGAAACGCAAGAGTACTCAGAAAGCACAAATACCTCATTATTATCTGAATCACGGATTATACGGATTTAGGGATTGCACGGATTTTTATCATGTTTATCTTATTATTTAGTTATCCTAAATCTAGTTCCTAGTAGGCTGCGCCTAAGGCTCGTAATCTATAAAGTTTGTTTTTGTTAGAAACGCAAGAGTATTCAGAAATTAAATACCGCATTATTATCTGTATCACGGATTATACGGATTTGGGAATTGTTCAGATTTTTAGCAAGGTTATCTTATTATTCATTTGTCCTAAATCTAGTTCCCAGTAGGCTGCGCCTACGGTTCGTAATCTATTAAGTTTGTTTTTGCTAGAAACGTAAGAGTACTCAGAAAGCACAAGTACCGCATTATTATCTGAATCATGGATTATCGGATTTGGGGATTGCACGGATTTTTAGCAAGGTTATGATGGCCACTTACTCGACCTCATCTATTTCGATAAGATATTTTCTTAAGTCTATCTTGATACTTTCTGATGAGACATCTTTTATGATGGCATCCTCATAAGTTTTACTATTAGGATATATCTTAGTACTCTCACCATTGACAAATATAGAAATAGGCATATCAAAACCATCTACACAATCGGTCCATTTGTAACTGAGCAGTACATCTTTTTCCATTTGTTTTACTTGGTATTGCAGCTTAGGGATTCCTGGCATAAATAGATACTGCTCAAAAAATCGATCATAATCCCTGTCTGTAATCTCGTTTACATACACAAAAAAAGCATCTGAAGTGATGTTACTCATTTTGTGTTTCTCGTAGAATCCTCTAAGTAGTTGGAACCATAAAGTGTCGTCAGCTATAGAGTTTCTCAAGGTATGCAGTATCCAAGATCCTTTAAAATAATGATCAGAATGTTGCCAGTTGTTATGATTTACCCCTAATGGGCCTATGATAGGTTCTTCGTTTCCATGATGCTTCTGTGTCTGTAGGTATCGTTCTGCGTCATCATAACTCATCGTATATTCTACAAACAAGGCTTCCATATAAGTTGTAAAAGACTCATGGATCCACATCTCAGCATGGTCCACACAGCTTATACTATTACCGAAATACTCATGGCCAGTCTCATGCACGATTATATAATCCCAATCCATATCTGCGGGGATCATACCACCCATATAGCCACGTAAGTATCGGTTACCATAGGCAATTGCACCCTGATGCTCCATGCCTAGATAAGTACTTTCTACCATCGCATAACCATCTTTCCAAAATGGATACTTTCCAAAATAGTGTTCATAAGCCTCTAAAACCTTATTGGCTTGCATAAAATGCTGTTTCGCTTTTTCTAAGTTCTCTGGAAATACATAATAATCCATCGGTAATGTGTCCTGATCTAGAGAAATATATTGGTCTTGGAAATGTTCGTATTGTCCGATGTAAAAGGTGACATTGTAATTGTTGATAGGGTAACTTACCTTCCAGTGGACTTTTTTTATCCCTGGCGCTATTACCTTCTCCTGGATCATATTACCATTAGAAATACAATCAAGACTGTCAGGAAGCGTGAAATGTAGGTCCATACTATCCGGCTCATCAGAGAGGTGATCCTTATTAGGCCACCATAGACTAGCTCCCGTACCCTCACATGCTACAGCTATATATTCATTGCCTGCTGAAGAGCTGGACCATACAAAGCCGCCATCCCATGGAGCCTTCTTAGCTTGGATAGGTATTCCATGATAATACATCTTTATAGTATTAGTCGTCATAGTATCTAGCAGAGAAGCATCTATAAAAACAGCATCTAAGTATCTGCTAAACCCTAGTTGTTGATCTATATAAACTATAGAATCTAAGTCTATATTACTAAACAGATCTATCTGAAGAGAATCAGATTTGATAAAATCAAAGGTCATCGATACTTTTCCTTCTATAGATCTATCTTCCAGGTTGAAAGCAATATCTAGATCATAATGTTTGACATCATAACATAATCGTTCTGCTCTAAGACTACCTCTTATTTCTTCTGCACTTAATGTTCTCTTGTTACCCCCTGATTGTGCGTTTACAAATATGCAGTTTATAATAGTCAACAGAAATATTAGGGTCAGGAGTTTTTGTTTTCTCTTATATATCATAAATATCCAACGGGAATAACTTCAAAAATGTATTTAATAATATCAATATAATTATATTTGGCATTCGATGGTTAAGATAGTTAAAATAATGTCGTTCTCAGCAGTATTACTCTGCTTTGGATCTTGCAAAGAAGAGGCCGCTGTATTCTCTAAGGAAGATATCAATGGTCTTTGGGAGATATCGACAGCTAAGAGAAATGGTAAGAAAACTAGCTTACTGAGAGGAGGCTTCTTTGACATTAAGGCTGATGGTTCCATTGTCACTAATATACAGGGCGATACGGTCAGGACGACATATTCATTGGAAAATGATATAATAATTCAGCATGTAGAGCCAACAATACGTTACAAGGTTGCATATTTAAGCGGTGATTCCTTGCTACTCAAGACGAAAATCAGGAAAAACGAACTTGAATTGTTAAGCCTTAAATCTCATGAAAATTAAAAACTTATTATCTTTCCTCGCTTTTGTTTTAGTTTCTTTTAGCAAGGTATTTGCCGTAGAAGCAGATATTATAATCAAACCCTATCTTAGTAAAAACACACCATATATAGAAGTATATAGTTTTATTGTCAATGGTAGCCTCGCCAAGGACTCATTGGCTAACAGAGAGATAGAATCTCTGATCATTATAAGTGATGATGACAATGTAATTATTGCTGAAAAATATTCCTTTCTGCTCACCAAGGATAATCATGCGGATATCATAGATCTCAAAAGATTCCAATTAAAGAATGGAAACTACACCGTCAGGGTAGAGATTTTGGATCTTAAGGACCAGTCTGAACTGTTCGATTACAGTAAAAATATAGTTATAGATTATAAAGTAAATACTTTCTACCAGACAGATATTTTTCTCGCTGTTTCAGCGCCAGAAGGGGATCGTAGTCTAGTGAAGCACAATGTGTGTTTAGAGCCTGTAGCTTTTGGGTTTACTAAGAATCAGAAAAAAATAGTCTGTTATAGTGAGTTATACAATGTAACTGCCTTATCTGAGGATCATCTTTTTGCATCGATAAATCTCTATGAGGGAAAAATAGGCATAGGCGGTAAGCTTATAAAGCAAAAATATAAGAAAATTGTGCCTGAGGCCTATGTGCCGCTTATCCTTGATATAGAAATAGATGATGTCGTAAGTAACGATTATTATCTAACAGTGGACATAGGGAATAAGAAAAAGGAAATTCTGTCTTCTAAGCAAGTGGATATCACGATAAGTAATCCTTACGGAGACTTTACCACAGTGTCTACTTACAATAAGGATTTCGGAAACTCCTTTGTCCAAGAAAAGACAAGAGAAGAATTGCAATATATGCTAAAAGCCATTGCTCCGCAAGTAAGAAACGATAGGGTAGAAATCTTGAATGGCGTTATATCTGATGAGGACCTGAATCCTAAGAAGTATTTTCTATACAGGTACTGGACCGAGCAGTCCAGTGCAGACCCGGAAGGTCTATGTAATCAGTATATGAAAGTAGCAGACGCTGTGCATAATACGTATCAGAGTAATCTTAGAGGATTTGGTTTCGAAACAGATAGAGGTCGTATCTTTCTTAGATATGGCAAGCCAGATGATATGGTCTCAGTAGAAGATGAGCCGACTGCACCGCCTTATGAAATATGGATCTATAATTTTCTTCCAGCTACAAACCAGACCGCGGTCAAGTTTCTTTTTTATAATCCCACCTTATCTACTAATGATTATGAATTATTGCATTCTACATGCAGAGGGGAAATTTTTAACCCCGCCTGGGAAGTTAAACTTTATGGCAATGATCCTAATGGAGGGGTAGGTAATACCATAGATGCCACAACTGTTGAAGATGGGTTTAATAGGAATGCAAGAAGATACTTTGAGGACTTCTAGCTGATAATATCCTTTTGTTATTATGTCAATGTTTATGAAGATATCTCTACTTGTATTACTTCTTTATTGTAGCTATTAAGACACATTAAGGGGTAGATGACAAGTTATTTTTCTATACATTTGCGCTACAAGTAAAGAAAATGCAAAAGTCTATATATAATTCTGGGTTGGTATTTCTATTTATCCTTTTTATTTCTACTATATCTTATGGTCAGAATGGTACAATAAGGGGGAATATCTATGACAATAATTCTGGTGAGCCGATCATTTACGGCACAGTGATTCTGGAGAACACAGATATCGGTACTACCACAGATATAAATGGATTCTTTACTTTTTCTGACGTACCAGAGGGTTCTTATAACCTTATAGCAACGTATATAGGTTTCGATCCTCTATCTAAGCCTGTTGTAGTAAAAAAGAATGCCATACTCTATGAGAAGCTCTATCTATTAGAAGGTGGTGTGAATCTAGGTGTTGTAAATATATCTGCAAGTAGGGAAAAAGCTAGATCAGAAGTTCAGATATCTGAACTTACTGTTTCTAAAAAAGAGATCAAATTGCTTCCTTCTACAGGAGGTGACGCAGATATTATACAATATTTACAAGTATTACCAGGAATAATTTCTACCGGTGATCAGGGCGGACAACTCTTTATAAGAGGAGGTTCTCCTGTCCAGAACAAGATATTATTGGATGGTTTGACTATCTATAATCCATTTCATTCCATTGGTTTCTATTCTATTTTCGAGACAGAGCTTATTAAAAATGTAGATGTACTGACGGGTGGATTTAATGCCGAACATGGAGGAAGGGTATCAGCAATCATAGACATAACAACAAGAGAAGGGAATAAGAAAAACTTATCTGGACAAATATCAGCTTCACCGTTTATGGTAAAAGCACTGATAGAAGGTCCTATTATAAAGCTGAAAGATGAGGGAGGTAGTGCTTCGTTCGTATTGACATCTAAAAAGTCTGTTATAGATCAGACTTCTAGGACGCTTTATGATTATGCCAGTGTCAATGATTCAGTAGGTCTGCCTTTTGAATTCCAAGACACCTATGGTAAATTATCCTTCGTAACGGGTACTGGATCTAGGTTTAATTTATTCGGTTTTAATTTTACAGATAGATATAATAATCCTAACATTGCTGATATCAACTGGAAAAATTCAGGTGGAGGTTTAGATTTCACCCTATTGCCTGCAGGAAGCAGTATGGTCATGAATGGTCTAGTGGGAGTTTCTAGCTACGAGATAGAACTGAAAGAAGCTGAAGAGGATCCTCGTACGAGTAAAATAAGAGAATATAATCTAGGACTGGATTTTACGTTTTTTGGAAAAAACAACGAAGTCAAGTATGGCCTTGATGTCAAAAGTATAAGAACAGAATTTAACTTTACTAATCCGTTCAAAATATTGCTTAGACAATTTCAGAATACCACAGAGATGTCTGGATTTCTTAAGTACAAGCAGATCATAGGCCCACTTATTATAGAGCCTTCTGTAAGATTACAGTATTATGCATCATTAAGCGAGTTATCTATAGAGCCTAGATTTGGTTTTAAGCTGAATGTTTCTGAATCATTCAGAATAAAAGGTGCAGGAGGGGTCTACACACAGAATCTTATCAGTACGTCTAATGAGCGAGATGTTGTCAATCTTTTTACTGGATTTCTATCAGGACCTGAAGAGCCTATCACTTCTCATAAGGGTGGATTTACAGATTCTAAATTACAGAAATCTCAGCATGCTATATTAGGATTTGAATACGATATGACTAGATCCTTACAACTTAATGTAGAAGGGTATTACAAAAACTTTCCACAGTTAATAATTGTAAATAGAAATAAGATTTCTAGAGAAGATAGAGATTACGCATCAGAAGAAGGTCAGGCATATGGAGTAGATTTTTCTCTTAAGTATGATATAGCTAGATGGTACCTATGGGCTACTTATTCTCATGGGTATGTAAATAGATTCGACGGAGATCAAACCTATCCCACAGTTTTCGACAGAAGGCATAATATTAATACACTCCTATCCTATGATGTAAAGGAAAGTGGAGACTGGAAAGTAAATGTACGATGGAATTTTGGTTCAGGTTTTCCTTTTACGAAGACTCAAGGGTTCTATAACTTCTTGCCATTTACAGATGGAGTAGGAACAGATGTTCTTACCTCTAATCCTGATGATATAGGTATACTGTATTCAGAGGATAGAAATTCAGGAAGATTGCCTTATTATCATCGATTAGATATATCTACAACATACATACATCGGTTTTCTAAACGAGCTAATATAGAGGTTGTTGCGGGTGTAACAAATGCTTATGATAGACCTAATATTTTCTATTTTGACAGACTGAGATACGAGAGAGTAGACCAACTACCTATTATTCCTAGTGCATCAATCAAGTTCAACTTCTAATTTTTACAAATCCTATTGCATATAAATTCTTTCCAAAACAGTTTTGACTTAAATGCCTAGTATTAGAATAATAATTTTCTATCATTAGCTTTGGCTTAGTAGTTATGGATTTAACAATAGAAAATTTATATTTGAGATCTAATTTGACAAATTATAATGGAAAATAATTTTACAGAACTTACAGAATCAGAATATCAACAGCTAAAAGATGCAATCGCTGATATCACCATACTTATAGCAGGAGCTGACGGAGATATAGACGAAGAGGAAACGGCATGGGCGGCAAAACTTACGCACATAAGATCTTATGCAAATGCTAAAATCCTGCATGGCTTTTATAAGGATGTAGGTGCAGAGTTTTCAGAAACTTTAAACAAAAAGATAAATTCTCTACCTAATAATAAGGAAGAAAGGGCTAGTATAATAAATGACGATTTACATAAATTGAACCCGATATTAGGCAAGCTAGATAAAAGGATTGCTGCTGCGATGTATACCAGTTATACAAGTTTTGCTAAGCATGTGGCAAAAGCTTCAGGTGGTTTATTAAGATTTTTTAGTATCAGTTCTGAAGAAAAACAGCTTATAGATCTTTCTATGATAGACGAGATTGTCTATTCAGAAGAGGAATAATTATGACATTTTCGTAATTTCCTATTCTCATCAAGATCCAGAATTATGAGAATAACATATATTATAATAATCTTGCTCACCATCCACACTTTTTCTGGACTGGCTCAAGAAGTATCTGGAAAAGTAATAGATGCAGAAACAGGAGAAGCGCTCATAGCGGCAACGGTCACATCACCAGATAATAAACTATATGAGCTCACAGACATAGTAGGTAATTTTCGTCTAGATATATCAACATATAAAACCTTACTCGTGCAGTATGTAGGGTATGAGGATTTTAAAATAATTTTAGATTCGCAGAATATAACATCGGAATTACTTATAAAATTAGAGCCAGAAAGCACCCTGTTAGAAGTAGCGACTATCTCATCTTCTCGCTACGAAAAGAGGCTTGCAGAAGCCACTGTATCTATAGATGTTATTACACCAGAACTTATTGCTAACGCTAACGGCCAGTCGCTAGATGAGACTATAGATAAGGTCCCAGGTGTACAGATGATAGATGGCCAAGTAAATATCCGTGGTGGATCTGGTTACTCTTATGGTGCAGGTAGTAGGGTGCTACTACTCATAGATGATATGCCAGCATTACAGGGGGATGCAGGTAGACCTAACTGGAATGATCTTCCAGTAGAAAATATAGCTCAGGTAGAAGTTATTAAAGGCCCTGCTTCCGTGCTATATGGCTCTGCGGCTCTTAATGGGATCATAAACGTACGAACTGGCTATGCGGTATCAGAACCAGTAACTAAAGTAAGCGTAGCCTACAGACAGTTCATGTCTCCACAAGATGAAGAAAAACAATGGTGGTCGGATAGTCCATATGCTTTGTCGACCAGTATATTACATAAAAGAAAAACGAAGAAGTTAGACCTAGTATTTAGCACGATGCTCAGCAGTACAAACAGTTTCTATGAAGATTCCTTTAATGATAGAGGTAGACTAAGTGCTAAGCTAAGATATAGACTAAGTGATCGGACTAGCCTTACACTGAACACAATGTACAACAGAGCTAAGAGTGCTGATTTTTTTATCTGGAACAATGGTGGACCAGGTGCTTATCAGCCCTTCTTAGGTTCTCGGTCAGAACAGAATATTCGTAGGTATTTTATCGATCCAGGTCTGACGCATTTTGATAAGCGAGGAAATAAGCACAAGTTGCTTTCTAGATATTATTACATAGAAAATAATAACAATAATAATCAGTCTAATGGATCAGATAACTATTATCTAGAATATCAGTTTTCTAAGAATTATAAGCAGAAAAATATGAGTGTTACAGCAGGGGCAACTTACTATCATATTGTTTCTGAATCAGAACTTTTTGGAGACTCTCTGATTAGCTCTACAAACTATAGCGCATATCTCCAGCTGGAGAAAAAGTTTTTTGATAAGATGACAATTAGTGTGGGTGCGCGATCAGAAAACTATGTGCTGAAATCTCCAGAAGAATTTATGGGTATTTCTGTGCCTGATGGACTGAATAAAGAATCTAATACGGTCGCTAGAGCTGGATTAAATTATGAATTAGGCAGTGCAAGTTTTCTTAGAGCATCTTTTGGGCAGGGGTTTAGATTTCCGACCATAACAGAAAAGTTTATAGCCACTAACTTTAGTGGTCTTACTATATTCCCTAACCCTGAGTTACAGTCAGAAACAGGGTGGACAGCAGAACTAGGTTTTAAGCAAGGGATTCGTATTGCTGGGTATGAAGCTTTTGTGGACGTATCTACCTTTTGGTCCCAGTATCAGGATATGGCAGAGTTTACTTTTGCTACTGTCAATGGCGTATCTGGGTTTCAGTCTGTCAATGTAGGAGATACAGATATCAAAGGTTTCGAAATAGACCTAGGAGCAAGATCTACTTTTTATTCCATTCCTATAAATTTAATGGGAGGATATACTTATATTAATCCTACCTACAAAGATTTTAACGATGAGATAAGGCGAAGTTCTTCTGAGGATATCAATATTCTTAAATACAGAACAAAGCATAACTTTAAGATGGATGCGGAAGCTTTCCTCCATGATTTTTCTGTCGGCCTTGCATATAACTATACTTCTCATATGGTTGCTATAGATGGTCTACTGGAAAATATAGGATTTATTAAACAGTACAGAAGTAATAACAATAATGGATATAATAAGTTAGATCTAAGATTTGCCTACAGATATAAGTTTGCTAAGGGCTCTATTCTTATTAATAATATCTTAAACGAAGAATATGTCCTTCGTCCGGGGCTTTTAGCGGCACCGAGAAATATCTCAATAAGAATGGATTTCGATCTATAAGTATTATAGATTTGCTAGGAAGTAACCTATAAGCGATAATAAAATTCCATACATTCTATACCATAAATTGTCCTAGATATAACATAAAGAATTACTTTGCAAACCTTACAGCATACAAAATATCGTATATACAGTTATTAACATAAAATAATACACATGTTTAAATACTTGATTTTAGCTTTTCTGGTACTCCATATAGCTTGTAATAGTTCTGCCAATAAGCAGCAGGAAGATCGTACAAAAAGACAGACGAAGTCTGCCAATAATATAACTCGACAAGATGTCAATACTAGGCCTGATAACTCCAAACCACTTTCTCAAGGCGAAGCATCTTCAGTTGACAATCTTACAGACAGGAAAGAAAGCGTACACAGTAAGACTGCTAGTAAGGTTACTGAAGAATTAAAGGAAAATAATTCTGAAGTAAAAATAAAAGAACAGGCAGAAATAATAAAGCAAGAGGCTAAGGCGGTAGTGGATGGCACGAAAGTGGTCTCAAAAAAACAAACTAAACCAGTAGAGAATAAGGTAAATGAGATGAATGATGAAGTAAGCACTAGTGCTACAACTACTGTAGGGGATACTAAGAATAATACTTATCCTCCTAACAGTAAAGATAAAGCTAATAAGCCTGAAGGCGTCGCCACAACTAGTCCTCAACAAGAAGGGGTAGGTAAACCTGAAGTAGCCAAACAGTTAGACAAACCAGATCACAGCCTCATGGATAACCTGCTTAAGAAATATGTCAATAATCAAGGCGATGTAGATTATAAAGGAATGGGTAGAGCGCATAATATTATGGACATGTATATTTCTCAGCTTTCTCAAGCAACACCTCAGGATGACTGGTCTAAGGATGAGCAACTGGCTTACTGGATCAATGCTTATAATGTATTTACGATAAAGATGATCGTAGAAAATAGTCCTGTAAAAAGTATAAAGGATCTCTACGGTGGAAAACCATGGGATGAAAAATGGATAAATCTAGGTGATAAAACGTACAGTCTAAATGATATAGAAAATGGAATCATCCGTCCTCAGTTCAATGATCCTCGTATACATTTTGCGGTAAACTGTGCTGCTAAGTCCTGTCCTCCCTTAGCTAATAAAGCTTATACAGCAAAGAATCTGAACAGTCTGCTAGATAGTAGAACGAAAGAATTTATAAACAATACGCAGTACAATCAATTAGATAAGCGAACAGCTAAAATTTCTAAGATATTTGACTGGTATGGTGAAGACTTTGGAAACATCCATGATTACTTAAACAAATATGCTTCAAGCCCTATTGACAAAAATGCTAATATAAGTTATACCGATTATGACTGGTCCCTCAATTCAAAATAAGGTAAACCATTACTTTTTTAATGGTCGTTATTATAACCAAGAAGAAAAGACCTTAACGCCCTATGATCTAGGGATGCTTAGAGGTTATGGGATATTTGATTTCATAAAAGTAGTAGAAGGTGTTCCTGTCTTTAGAGAAGATCATCTACGCAGATTTTTTAATTCTGCCCAGGCGATGGCATTAGAAGTTCCATATACTGAAGCAGAAATATTTAACTTTATCAGTAAGCTGATACAAAAAAATAGTGTTGCTTATTCTGGCGTCCGACTAGTACTTACTGGTGGATTTTCGGAGAGTGGATTTGAGTCTACACAGCCTAATATGTTTATCTTACAACATGTCCTAAAAGAAAACGATCCTAGCGTGTATACAAAGGGAGTAAAGCTTATTACTGCGGATTATGTGAGAGATGTTCCTGAGATAAAAACACTCAATTATTCTTATGTGCTAAAGTATCAGAAGCAGATATATGAGGCAGGCGCTTTTGATTTGTTATTTGTAAAAAATAATAAGATTTCGGAATCATCGAGATCTAACTTTTTTATTGTAAAAAATAATACGCTTATTACGAGTTCGTCCAATGTACTACTAGGCATTACGAGAAAGAAAATATTGAGACTTGCAGAAGGTGTTATGGTTGTAGAAGTAAGACCTATCTCGTATAAAGAGGTGTTAGATGCTGATGGAGCTTTTCTATGCGGTACAACTAAGCCATTGGTTCCTGTCGTGCAACTTGATGATATTAAGATCAATGAAGGAAAAATCTTGCCTCAGATAGATAAGCTTAGAGGGCTATACCTTACAGAGCAAGAAAGATATATTAATAATGCGATGGCAGATCATGTAAATTTGTAAAATGAAGATTGTCTTTTTAGATAGTTATACATTGAATCCAGGAGACCTTTCCTGGAGTGCTCTAGACGCGCTAGGTGTAGTGGTTTATTATCCTAGATCTAGTCCCGCAGAGATAGTAGGGCGGTGCCGAGATGCTGAAGTAGTTATCACTAATAAGGCACTATTGACAGAAGAAATTATAAAGCAATTACCTACATTGAAATTGATATGTGTTGCGGCAACTGGCTATAATAATGTGGACCTTGTGGCTGCTAGAAATAGAAATATTGCAGTGACAAATGTTAGTGGATATAGTACAGCATCTGTCACACAACATGTTTTCGCTATGTTGCTTTCTTATCTGAATAAGCCAGCTCAGTATAATGCAGATGTTAGAGAAGGAAGGTGGAGTAAAGCTGAAGATTTCTGTTTTGTAGATGAGACAATACCCGATATTGGTCAGCTGGTGTTAGGTGTTATGGGATATGGGAATATAGGTAGGCGTGTTGCGCAGGTCGGGGTAGCTATGGAGATGACCGTAATCGTACACAGTAAGTACCCAGAAAGATATCAGGAAGATGATGTAACTTATGTAAGTCAAGATGCTATATTAGAAAAATCCGATGTAATAAGTCTACATATACCATTGACAGAAAAAACTAAAGAAATAATAAATAAGGATTCCCTAGCTCGGATGAAGAAAAATTGTATTCTGATCAATACAAGTAGGGGGCCGCTCATTCATGAAGAGGATTTATATAATGCACTAGAAAATAGAACAATAGCCGCAGCCTTACTAGATGTCTTATGTAAAGAGCCACCACCAGAGGATCATCTATTATCTACTTCGCCTTACTGTTATATTACTCCTCACCAAGCATGGGCGAACCTGCAGGCGAGACAGAATCTTCTAAAAGGTCTAGTAGAAAACATAGCCGCTTATCAGAAAGGTCATGTTATCAACCTCGTAAATTGACATAAAAAAAAGCCCCTACAATGAGAGGCTTCTGTAATATCTTTTTCTAAGTAATACCATTTCTATTTTTAGATGACGGAAAAGGATTTAGAATTGTTCAAAATGGATCAAGGCAAAAAACGTAGGCTAACCCATAGGTTCGGCGAGGCTTTTTAACGAAGGAACATGAAGAACAAAATAAATAATTACCGTCATTCTAAACTAGAATTGGTGTAACTTACTTTTATAAGTTTGGAATTCTCAACTGCTGACCTGGATAGATTTTGTTAGGATCATCTAACATCGGTTTGTTAGCTTCGAAAATTTCATTGTATTTCATTGGGTCGCCATACATTTCTTTAGCAATTTTAGAAAGAGAGTCACCAGACTTCACTTCATAAAACCTAGACTGAGGAGGAGCGATTACTGATAATCGATCATCTACCGTTGCGATACCTTCTGTGTTACCTACGATCAGGACAATTTTTTCTTTGTCGTCTACAGACTTCGTCTGTCCATAAACCGTCGCTTTATCATTGTCAAGCTCTATAGCTAGATTATCTACGCTGATACCTGTACTCTGAACAACGGAAGTTAACAAGCTTTCTCTGTGCTTTTTTACTTCAGCTGCATCAGCTGCTGCTTCCGCTTTGTCTTCTGCTTTATTAGAAAGTACTTTGCTACCTACGTTTTTTAAAAAGGAAAATAAACCCATTGATTAGTTTTTTAGTTTTAAATTTTTTGAATTAATAACAAAAGTAATAACTATATAAGACTTAGAAAAATTCCACAGCGTACTATTTATTTTACTTTTAGTGCACAGTAAGGAAGTGTGGTGTTCTTTTTTATGTCAATATTAATGAAAGCTTATGGATCAAATTGTATGAGCGCCAAGGGTTTGTAAGCCTAGAACAGGAATAATAATATGTTCAATGACAGATAATTTATAGATAGATGCTTTTAAGCTTGCATTAATCCCTCGTAAAGGCGAAAAATTACGGATATTCCTTATATTTGCGGAGTTTTTTAACAAAGATAAAAATATGCAAGGTAAAGGGATAATTAAGCTTTTTTTCTGGCTACTCTTGGTAGTGACGGTACTACAGTTCTTTTTTATGTACCCAACAAGAAAGGCTGAGAGGGCTGCTGAAGAGTATGCGGAGCAGGTTGCAAGTAAGTATTCAGGTGTGGAAGAAGCATCAGATGCTAAGAAAACTGCGCGATTAGCTTATTTAGATTCTATTTCTTCAGAGAAGATATTTTCCATTCCATTTTTCAAGGATTTCACATACGACGAGTTGAAGAATAGACAATTGGCGTACGGACTTGATCTTAAAGGAGGGATGAGTGCGGTACTTCAGGTAGATCTGAAAGATTTGTTGATAAACTTGTCAAATAGTAGTAGAGATGAAAATTTCAGAGCAGCGCTAGAAGAAGCGGACCAAGCTCAAGAAAATTCTCAGTCTGATTATATTTCACTTTTCTCAAAGGCTTACAACAATATAGGTACAGATAAGAAACTGTCTACCATATTTATGCGTAATCCAGGACTTAGAGATGAGATCAATGCGAATACAACGGATGGAGAAGTAGCAAGAATACTTAGAGAAAAAGCCGATGAAACGGTAAACCTTACCTTCATGAGACTGAAGCAAAGGATAGATAAGTTAGGGGTTACGCAGCCTAACGTATCGCTAGATGCTTCTAGAGATCTTATAACAGTAGAGATGCCAGGGATAGAAAACCCTGAAAGAGCAAGGAAGATGCTTGTTTCTGCTGCCAAGCTAGAATTTTGGAATACCTACAGACTTTCTGATAACAATGGAGCAGTGGCTAATGCTATTACTCAGATAGATAAGAAGCTGAAAGAACTAGATGGTGGCGTAGAAGAAGTAGTAGCAGAATTTGATACAACTTGGACTCAGACATTGGATGATCTAGGAAACCCTACGGGGGATTCTACTTTCGTGACTGTACCTAAGCAGTTAGATCCTTTTGCTCAGGCAGGTCCTTTATTAAGTCTTCTGCAGATGCAACCTAGATACTCTGATAATGTACTAGGTATGGCAGAAAAGAACAAAAAGAGCGCTATAGATGAAATGCTTGCTAGACCTGAAGTACAGGGTATGTTACCTTCTGATCTTAAATTATTATGGAGTAACAAAGCAGTATCATTACAAGGCATAGAAGAGGAGAGCGATATAGATGACATGTATCAGCTATATATGATCAAAATGGATCCAGGTAAGGAAAGAGCACCACTAACGGGTGATGTAATAGTAGATGCTTCACAAGGACCTAACCCCAATGGTCAGATAGCAGTAAATCTAAGAATGGACGCTAACGGTACAAGAACATGGGGGGAGATGACGACTGCGGCAGCACAGAATGGTGCCAGAGAAATAGCTATAGTCTTAGATGATGAGGTGGTATCTGCGCCTAGAGTTAACAGTGCTATTACAGGAGGAAGTTCAGAGATAACGGGAAGTTTCAGTGTTCAGGAGGCTTCTGATCTTGCAAGTATACTAGAAGTAGGTAAGTTACCTGCTAAAACTACGATAGTTCAGGAATCTAATGTAGGACCTTCCTTAGGAAAGAAAAATATTAACTCTAGTATGATGGCCCTAGGAATAGGATTCTCTATGCTATTGTTATTTATGATTTTATATTATGGTGGAGCAGGTATTGTAGCGATCATTGCATTGTTACTTAACTTGTTTTTCATCTTCGGAGCATTGGCTTCATTCGGTACAGTATTAACCTTGCCTGGTATTGCGGGTATCATCTTGACGATCGGTATGGCCGTCGATGCTAACGTGATCATTTTCGAAAGGGTGCGGGAAGAACTAAGAGCAGGAAAATCTACTCTAGCCGCAATAGCAGATGGATTTAAGAATTCTTATTCAGCCATTATAGATGCTAACGTGACGACTATACTTGTTGCTATGATATTAGCTTACTTCGGAATGGGACCGATCAAGGGTTTTGCAGTTGTATTGATAATAGGTGTGTTATGCTCACTATTTACAGCAGTACTTCTTGGTAAGATGGTTATAGACTGGTGGACAGGTAGAGGAAACGATCTTAGTTTCTGGACGCCTCCATTTAAAAATACAATGGCTAATCTTAACATCGACTGGATCGGTAAAAGGAAGTATGCGTACATGTTCTCTAGTTTTATCATCTTAGCGGGTCTTGTCTCTATGTTTGCTAGAGGTTTTGATTTCGGCGTAGATTTTAAGGGAGGGTATTCTTACGATGTTGTATTTGCTGATGATGTAAATGTTGAATCAGAAACACTTAGAAACGGTTTGGCTAATTATTTTGGCTCAGCACCAGTAGTAAAAAGTGTTGATACTAAGAACACTTATAACATTGTAACAGATTATAGAATAAACGAAACAGGAGAGAATGTAGCTAATGAAGTAGCTTCTAAGTTATATGAAGGTGTTGCTGCATTGACAGGTATAAAAACTCCTTTAGAAAGATTTGTACTGACAGATTCCCAAGGGACACACATAGCACGTTCTAGCAAGATAGGGCCGACTATTGCAGATGATATCAAAAAGAGTTCGATCTATGCCGGTATTTTTGCCTTGTTATTGATCTTCTTATACATCTTTATAAGATTTAACAGATGGCAATTTAGTTTAGGTGCGGTAGCAGCCTTGTTCCATGATTCACTTGTGGTATTAGGTCTATTCTCGCTTTTACATAATATTGTACCATTTGCACTAGAAGTAGATCAGGCATTTATAGCAGCAATACTGACAGTTATCGCCTATTCTATTAATGATACAGTTGTAGTATTCGATAGAATAAGAGAATACCTCGGTATATACTCTAATAAGTCTACGGATGAAGTACTGAATCTTGCGATTAACAGTACAGTAAGTAGAACTGTAATTACTTCAGTAACGACATTAGTAGTGGTACTAACTCTATTTATTTTTGGAGGAGGAAGCATAAAAGGTTTTGCATTTGCATTGATAATAGGTATCCTAGTAGGTACGTACTCATCGATATTTGTAGCAACACCTATAGTACGAGATTTATCTAAGGATCTTAAACCTAAGGTTACGGCTAAGAAGAGTAGTTTCTCTAGAGCTTCAGTAAGCTAGATAATAGGTCTGTAGAAATATAGAAATAAAGAATCCTTGCGTTATATATAATGCAAGGATTTTTTTTTGTTTATTATTGATGTAAATATAGCTCTATCATTGAACAGACGTATCTCTATATTATATTCTACCTGCTGGATGGTTATCTTTCTAGTTTTCCATATGTCGTGCAGTTCTTCCTACAAGTTTAAGTCTGGTGAGGAAGCATACGAACGCAAGCAATATAAAGTAGCAGTAAACATCCTTACAGAGGAGTACAAGGAAAACAATAACAAATCCGCTAAGGCGAGAAACGCCTATCTGATCGGAATGAGTTTCAATGCTATGAATGATTATGCTAGTGCGCTAGGCTGGTTTGAAACTGCACTAGACCTAGAGGATAGAACTGAAATACTTAAAGAGCTAGCCTATGGGTATAAAAGAACTGGGAACTATAGCTCAGCCATAAAAGCTTTTTCTGCTCTATACAAAGAGGTAGATTATAAAGATGATGTGGAACGTGAACTGATTATATGTCGAAGAGTAATAGAGTGGGAGAAAGAGAGGAAAGCTTTATTATATAAGATACAGCCCGTAGCTTCTAATACAGAATTTTCTGAATTCGGAGTTGCTAAGTACGAAGATGATCAAATAGTTTTTACCTCTGATCGGAATTCAGAACTAAATACAGATTCCTATAAATGGTCAGGTAATAGTTTTTCGGATATTTATATTTCTGATTATAATGGTAATAATATTCAATTGTTCGATAAGCCGATCAACTCAGAGCATAATGAGGGTATGGCTTGTTTTAATAAAGATTTTTCAGAAATTTATTTTACCCGTTGTGAGAGCCAGAATTTGAGAGATGAACATTGTAGAATCTATTATGCTTATCACGATTTTAATGGATGGTCAGATCCTTATCCGCTTAGTTTCTTTAAGGAGAATGTAAATTACGGTAGTCCAGTATTGTTTAATAATGATTCTATCCTGATATTTTCTTCTAATGTCTCAGGGGTACATGACCTATATTATTCAATAAGAGAAAATAGGGCTTGGTCGGCGGCCATAGCTATGCCTGATTATATTAATACACGAGGGAACGAAAAATTTCCTACAGCTGACGAAGATACACTCTATTTTTCTTCTGATTATCACGCAGGATTAGGAGGCTTAGATATTTTTAAAATCGTGTTACGGGCGGATGGAAGTTTTACCCAGCCAGAAAATCTTAGATCACCAATTAACTCTAGTTACGATGATTTTGGATATGTTGTTGTGGAAAGAGATGATAGGGTACTGAAAGGTTTTATAAGTTCCTCTAGAGGAAATAAAGGAGCTGATGATATTTTCAGATTCTCCGCTCGTAAGAACCCTGAGGAAATAAAGAAGGAAACGGAAATAGAAACGGATACAATAGTGTTATCAGAGTTATATCTAGCGCTGAAGGTAGTAGGAGCAGATCCCGATGAGCAATCTGTTAAGAAGATCCTTTTGCCAGATAGTAAGTTGTTGTTCTCTATAGATGAGGTATCTACAACTGAATCACTTGATGACAAAGCCTATCTAATAAAAAAAATAAAGAATAAAGGTAGCATTACCATCAAGGTGTCTAATCCTAATTATTTTACTCAGACGATTACGATAGATATTGAAGAAGAGTTGCCAGACTCATATGAGACGTCAAGTTATACAATCAATAAAACGATTACACTTAATCCTATAATAAGAGACAAGGAGATAGTACTTGAGAATATTTATTATGATTTTGATCAGTGGAATATAAGAGAAGATGCTAGACCATCTCTTGATGAATTGACACAATTGCTTGCAGATAACCCTACTATAAATATCCAGCTATCTTCGCATACAGACTGTAGGGGAGAGACAGATTATAACGAGACCCTATCTCAGAAAAGAGCTCAATCAGCGGTAGATTATATAGCTGAAAAAGGTATTAAAGCTACTAGGATGGTAGCAAAAGGTTACGGAGAGAATCTGCTAAGTATAGACTGTATATGTGATGACTGCACGGAGGAACAGCATCAGACTAATCGACGTACAACCTTTAAGGTTATAGATTAGAGGTAAACTAACAGCATAATAACTCTATCATCTTTGGAAGATTTAGTGAAGTATAATTTCGTTAAACTACATTTTGCTTTAAAATATTATTCTATATCAAGACTAGTCTCTATTTTACAAACATGGAAACAATCGTATCATATTTCTCTGACATGCCTACGGCTCATAGAAGCTTTCTATTAGTAGGTGGGCTCAGTTTTTTCTTATTATTAGAACATGCTGCTCCGCTATTTTCGAAACCTTATAATAAGTTCAGACACACGGGCCTCAATATATTCTTTACACTTACGACGATAGTGATCAATTTTAGTTTAGCTTTTCTTCTAGTGTTATCAAGTCAGTGGGTAGTGGAAAACAATTTTGGTATCGTCCAGTGGTTAGATCTTTCATTGCTGTATACTGCAATAGTTGGTCTCTTGATGATGGACTTAATAGGAGCTTGGTTACCGCACTGGGTAGAACATCGTATACAATGGATGTGGCAGTTTCATATTGTTCACCATACAGATCAGCATGTGGATACTACTACAGCTAATAGGCATCATCCTGGAGAAAGTGTTATAAGAGTTGCATTCACTACAATAGGAATTCTTATCGTTGGTATTCCTATATGGGTATTTTTCATTTACCAGACCTTATCTCTTATTTTGACTCAGTTTAACCATTCAAATCTTGCCTTTCCAAAATGGTTAGATAGGATTCTTGTGACTATTATATGTACACCTAATATGCATAGAGTGCATCATCATTATAAGCAGCCATATTCTGATTCTAATTATGGAAATATTTTTTCTTTCTGGGATAGAATTTTCAGTACCTATAAGGTGGTGGATAATAGTAAGCTGATATATGGATTAGATACTCATATGGAGGTAGCTTCATCTGATCATCTAGGAACATTACTAAAGTTGCCATTTACGCGTTATCGATCTGAGCGTTATTATAAGGATAAGGAAGTCTTGTAGGATTAGATCTGTGGAAAGTATAATTAAACTACAAACTTATATCCTACTCCTCGTACCGATAAGATGTATAGAGGATTCCTCGGGTCTACTTCGAAGTATTTTCTTAAAGACATTATGAAGTTATCGATTGTTCTAGTAGAAGGGTATACATCATAGCCCCAGACATTTTTCAACATTTCTTCTCTGGATACTACTTGGTTTTTTTTCTCTATAAGCATCTTAAGCAGGAGTATCTCTTTTCTAGTGAGTTGGAATGTTCCTGTGATACCCTTAGCTTCATAAGATGAGAAATTAATCTCATTTTCTCCGAAGATGTAGATGTCTTCCATGTCTGATTCTTTTTCCTGAAACCGCTCTAGAAGTTTATCGATTCGTATTATTAGTTCTTCTAGGTTATAAGGTTTGATCAGGTAGTCTTCTGCGCCAGATTTGAGACCTGCTATTCTATCTTTTGAAGTGTCCTTAGCGGAAGTTATGATAACGGGTAGGAGTGGGAAGTTTAACTTAAGTCTTTGTAATACTTTTATACCATCCAGTTCTGGGAGCATAAGATCTAGAACAATGAGATCGTAATGCGCTTCTTCGATCTGCTTAAGCGCATTTTTCCCATCCCCAGATATGCTAACCTCGTAGCCCTCCATTTCTAGATTTAGTTTTACGAGCTTACTTATATTAACTTCATCTTCTACGACTAGTATCCTTCCTTTTATTTTCACGTTCTTTATTAGTTTTACTTTAGTGTTATTACAAATATTGAACCTTGTGGTTTGTTGTCTTGGATAATAATTTGACCCTGATGTAGTTTGATGATTTCTCTAACAAGATACAAACCAAGACCTGATCCTTGCGAATTTCTCGTTTCTTCATCGCCACTCCTGTAGAACTTATTGAAAACTTTTTCTTTTTCTATGTCAGGTATTCCTTTACCTAGATCGCTTATACGTATGGTTGTAAGCTTGCTTCCAGCGGAAAGATGAATATCTACTTTAGTATTTTCTTCACTATATTTTAGAGCATTAGAAATTAAATTGTCTATAGCGGTAGAGAACAATTCTTTATCTATTGCTAGCAGCTGATCTTGATCCATAGAAAAACTTATACGATCGTTATATCTTTTGTTATAGATGTTTACTCTTTCTTGTATTATTTCTGATAGTGGGGCAGGAACGAAGTTCCTTGCGTAGTCGTCTAACTTCGTAGTGAGTAGAAGATTGCTAATAAGATTTTCCAATCTGAGAATCTCCGTTTCTCCATCTGATAATAATTCAGTTTGTTGTTCCTTATTTAGATTTCTTTTGAGTAGGGTTTGGTTGATTAGTTTAACTACGGACAAGGGAGATTTTAATTCGTGTGTTATAGAAAGTAGAAAATTGTTTTGACGCTTTGCCACATCTACTTCTCTGCGGTAGGACCGATATATAAAGTAAATTCCTACAATGAGAGCGATCCCAAAAACCATTCCCTCACCTAGAATCATCTTGCGTTGTTTTTGATAGTCACTTTCGATCTTCCTTATCTCCGTAGGAGCATAGTTATCTAAGGATTGCTTCAGGGTGTAATTTTCCTCATTAAACTTAAGTAAAAGAATACTCCACCAACAGAGTGCCGCTAGCATGTATAACATGAATAGGGTGGTAATATACTTGGATGAGCTGCTGAGTATCTTCATCTTGTTAAGAGGGGCGGAATATTTTAATAATTTAGGGACTTTTTAGAATGTTTTTGTTTTAATAGTAATTCACAGAATTATTATATTGTTATTTCTAGCAAGCAAAACAAAGATTATTGATTTGTAAATGTTCACTTTGTTTAGTCATGGGCTAATTGTAATTATACTAGAAAATAAGATCTAGACCTTTAATTATGACATCAGCGGCTTCACTTAATTGTTCCGGAGTATGCGCAGCAGAGACAAAACCTACTTCGTAACCAGAAGGACCCATATAGATACCTTGGTCTAATAGATATTTGTGCAGATTTTTAAAGTGTTCCATACCATCACTAGATATTTGATCAGGAGTCATAACCCGGTGCTCAGAGAAATTGAACCAGAATATAGACCGAATAGATTGTATCTGTAGTTTGTAAGATTTAGCCTCACAATGTGCTTGTATTTTATTGACAAATTGTAATGTCTTAGCTTCTAGGTTGTCATAAAAATCTTCCTCTATGAGCTGCTCAAGTGTAGCGATGCCTGCCGCCATGGCAACAGGGTTAGCAGATAGTGTGCCTGCTTGGTACACGTTTCCATCTGGAGAAACATGCGACATGATTTCATGACTTGCGCCGTAAGCACCTACTGGCATTCCTCCGCCTATGATCTTACCGTAAGTTATTATATCTGGCTGTATAGAATAGTAACCTGCAGCTCCTTCATAACCCACTCTAAACCCTGATATTACCTCATCAAAAATCAGGAGAATATTATAATCATCGCATAATTTCCTGAGCCAAACTAAATAATTCCTGTCTTGTAACAATAGACCGTTATTAGCAGGAATCGGTTCTATGATAACGCAGGCTATATCATCATTTGCTTTAAAGGCTTCTTCCAGTAGAACAAGATCGTTTAAGGGTAGAACTATTGTTTCGTTGATAAAAGATTCCGGTATACCTGCAGAGGTGCTTACGCCAAAGGTAGCTAGACCGCTCCCAGCTTTCACAAGAAGACTATCGACGTGACCATGATAACATCCTTCGAATTTCACAATTTTACTTTTCCCAGAATAACCTCTAGCTAATCTTAGTGCCGACATGACCGCTTCGGTTCCCGAACTAACAAATCTTAGCTTATCAATATATTTGTTATTGTCGAGAATAAGTCGACCTATTGTATTACCTAGAGCTGTCGGTGTGCCAAAAGATGTTCCTTCCACAACGGTCGAACATATACGGCTAGTAACTTTCTCATTAGCATGACCTAAGATAAGTGGTCCCCAAGAACAACAAAAATCTAGAAATTTATTGTCATCTTCATCTACAATATATGCCCCTCTTCCTTTCTTGATAAATAGGGGAGGTCCATATACAGACTTAAATGCTCTGACAGGAGAGTTGACACCTCCAGGAAATAATTTCTTCGCTTCCTCAAACAGCTGTGCTGATTTATCTCTATTCAAAATATCTTTTTTTACATGGATATACACTAAATCACAAAGATATTAACTCTTTAACTCTTGGAATGTTTTGGATTAGATTTCTTTAAAAATCTTAACAAATACAAGCTTTTTTTGAAATTGGTATAAAAATTGGTTAATATTCGTTAGAAGTACCATAAAAATGAAGGTTAACATAGGAAAAGCAATAAGTACATTACTAGAAAAGAACCATGTGGTTTCTGTTTCGGGTCTAGGTACATTCAAAGTAGATAATGGTGGTAAAAGTATAGGAAAGCCCCCTTTTGATGCTGTTATTTTTGATCAGGAGGTAGGTGAAGATAAATCTCTAAGGGATCATATTGCCTTAGATTATGATATAAGCAAGAACAAAGCTACACGTATAATCAATGTTTTTTCTAGTAAAGTCTTAAATGGCGTTCTCAATTATGATGATGTCTACATCCAAGATTTAGGTAAATTATACAAAGGTAAAAATAATGCACTCGCCTTTTTACCATTAGATACACTAGGGCATAGTGGTGAATTAGTAGATAGAAATCTAAAGGATGAGTCAAAGGAGCTAGAGCATAAGGAAACAAAGAAGCAGGATGAGGTCAAGGAGCTAGAGGGTAAGGAAGCAAAGAAGCAGGAAGAAGTGATAGAGAAAAAACGAGTAGAGGAGGAACCTCTAGCGACAGAAAAAGAATCTATCTCTAATATCGAGAAGCAAGAAATAATAGAACCTCCAGTAATAAAAGAGAAATCAATAAATAATACCTTTGCTGACGCAATGACTAATAGTATTTCAGAAGAAGTAAAAACAGAAGTGAAGCAAGAAACTCAAAAGGCAACAGTAACAAGAACAAGCAGCGAATACGGAGAGAAATCTGGTTGTTCTTACATTATAGTTCCATTGTTAGCTTTACTCGCTTTTTTCTTGATCATAGCATTGATCACAAAATTTTGCTTTTCAGCACTAGATAACTCAGCAACAACAGATGTTGCTGCGGATAACACAGAACTAGTAGATAATGACAATGGCGATAGTGATAGCTTAGACTATAACCAATCAGCAGAGGAACCTAATAATGTATACGAAGGTAAGACCTACGAAGAAGTACACAATCCATCTGAACTTATCATGCTAGAAGATTTGAAAGTTGTTCCTGATGAATGCGTAATTATAACTGGATCTTTCAAGAGGAATAAAAATGTACTAAAAATGCAAAGGGATCTAGAATCCCTAGGATATAAAACCTTCACAGAGGTAAATATGGAAGGAAATCTAACTAGAGTAGGAATCATCTTTGACTGCCAAAAAGAAAATCTCAAGGACTACATCCACGATATAAGAAGAAATATAAAGGGTAGTAAAAAGGCCTGGTACCTTATACCTAGGGTTCATGTGGATTAATCTCTATTGAGATTTTGTTAATAGCAAGGTATTTTTCATGGAAACTACCACTCACTTATAAAAATAAGCTAACATCTCTTTCTAATAGTATGCTTCTTAAGTTACGCAACTTATCAAATTGGCTTATTCGATGCGAATAAAATCAATGGTGTTGCATACAAAGAAATATCTTCAGGAAAAACAACGCTATGTTGCTGGAGGTCTTTGGAAAGCTCTAAAAAAAGCAATTTAGAAAGCCATTAAAATCGTATTAGGTGTAAGTTAACGCCTATTCTAATTACAACCTAGATCTAATACTGAGTCCGGATCATTATTTGGAAAACAAAAGCCCGAAGGTACAGTAACAGGCTGATACCTGCTTAGATTAGGATCCTTTAGAGACTTTTTAATAAACATTTCGAGCTGACTTATTTCTTCTTCTGATAAGTTTATAGGATTAAGCTTGTCAGAAACTAGGGATTGGTCTACTCTGCTGTTCTCTGACTGCGCGGCAAGTTTGTAATTGATTACATCTCTAATGCTTCTTTTGCTAGCTCCATGGAAATAAAATTCTGTTCCCTCCATGTTGTACAATTGAGGTACCCTAAACTTATAATTATCTTCAGCATTAAGTGTGAAACCGCCACGACCCAGATTTCTCTTATCATCCGGTGCTGTATTAAAAGATGGTATCTGATCCATATCATTGACACCTAAGGCATGAAATTCTTCCGAACCTAAGTTCTTATCAAAATGGCACTGAAAACATTGTGCATCACCAAAAAATAAAATACCACCTTTTTTCTCATCATAGGAAAGGGCAGCGTTCTCACCATTAAGCCACTTCTGGAAAGGAGCTTCACTGGACATCAGCGTTCTGATATATGCAGAGATAGCTAATGAGGCCGTCTCTTGAGAATATCTTTCCTCCTCTGTATAGTCTGAAAATACTTCATCAAACATAGAAGTATATCCAAAGTTGTCTGCTAGTTCTTTATCTATAGTTATCCGATGAGTTTTTATACCGATTAGATTTTGTGTCTCTATCGCTTCAAAACCTAGGTGATTCAATGCCGTTTCTTCACTGAGATCCCATACATCTTCTGTTCCTTCATTGACACCGCCTCCGCCGAACTGACCATTCCAGAAAGTATTAGATACGTACGCAACATTTAACAAACTGAGTGGTCGTGCACTCTGTACGTCTAGTTCTGATTCTGTATAATTAGCCTGCTTTCTTCTTCCCTCACCATTTATTCCGAATCCCTTGCCACCATCGGCAATACCTTGGAAAGTCCCTGGTCTAAATCCAGCCTCAGGTATATGACAAGAAGCGCAAGAAAATGTGCCTACACCAGATTCCTTTAGGGCATCTTGCCCTAGTCCCGTATCATAGAAAAGTAACTTTCCTAGGTTTACTTTCTGCGGAGTCAAAGGGTTTTTGATATCCTGGGGAATGGCATTCAGATCATTTTCATTAGGTAGTTTGTAAAAATCTGTACTTCCATCTGGTGAAATTAATCTGATCTTAGCTCTTAACTCATTATCTAATTCAATAAGCAAAGGCATCTGGTCCTTTGTACAAGAAACGATGATAAATCCTATAATAAATAAAAATGGTAATTTCTTTTTCATATGTTCACTCTCTATAACGAATGCAAATTTAAGAAGTTTTTACAAAATAAAAATTTTTGACATATAAATAATCGTAATTTGTAAAATGCTGATTATAATTTACTTACAACTTTTCTAACTATATAATAGATTATGCCTTATCTTGCGTCCTATATTTAATATTCAATAATCTAAACAATAATTATACTATATGGATCCCTCATTAGTCATTTTAGCTGCCGGAATGGGCAGCAGATATGGAGGACTGAAGCAAGTAGATGCTTTCGGTCCTAATGGAGAAACGATAATAGACTATTCTATCTACGATGCTATAAACGCTGGATTTAAGAAAATTGTATTCATAATAAGAGAACATTTCAGCGAAAACTTCGAAAAAGTGTTCAAAGAGAAGCTAGCTGGCAAAGTAGAGATAGAATTTGTCTTCCAAGAATTAGATAAAGTACCTGAAGGTTCTAAGTATCCCGCGGACAGAACTAAGCCATGGGGGACAGCTCATGCGGTAATTGTTGCTAAAGAAGTTGTAAAAGAGCCTTTTGCTATAATTAATGCAGATGACTACTATGGCGCGTCTTCCTATAAGCTTTTATATGATTTTCTTACGGACCCTGAAAATGTCAATAGTAATAACTATTGCATCATAGGATACTATCTTAAAAATACGCTTTCAGAATACGGTACTGTAAATAGAGGAGTCTGTGCTGTAGATGAAAATCATACTCTGAAGGATATCGTAGAGACCCTAAAGATACAGAGACACAAAGATGGTATAGTTAGGTTTCCTAATGCTGAAGGTCACGGAGAACTCGCAGAGGATGTAGTTGTATCTATGAATATGTTCGGTTTTATGCCCTCATTCTTCGACTATGCTGAAAACATGTTTAAAGATTTTCTTGCAGATAGAGCTTTTGAGGAAAAGTCAGAATTCTATATTCCTGAAGTATTAGACGAGATGCAAGACAAAGATTTTGCTAAGGTCAAGGTTCTTAATTCTGATTCTAATTGGTTCGGAGTCACATATAAAGAAGATAAACCATATGTCGTCAATCAGTTAAATCACCTAATTTCACTAGGGGTTTACCCTGAAAATTTATGGGACATTTAAAATACTTTTATAAGTACTTAGAAGTCTAGGATTTATATATTACTTTTATTCTTAATACGTTGGAATAAAAAGTGAAAATAATTTCTTAGAAAGGCAACCTTTTGTTGTCTTTCTTCGTCTTAATAGTATAAATCCATATCCTATGAACATATTTTTTAATAAAATCAAAACCTTTCTCGTGGGGGCTTTTTCTGCAAAGAAAAAGATCGTCATAAAAGAGGATGATTATGAAGCTTGGTTAGGTATCTAGTTTTAGATATCTGGTGTAACCAATTTGTACAGAATAAAGCCTTAGCAATTTTATATTTATTAAGGCGTGGCAGGAACGAATTACTTCGTCTCTGCCAGTTCAGGTACATATGCCTGAGTGCTACTGTGCTTAAGATTTTTGGTATGTGATAGCCGCTCATTAGTAGTAGCTCATTTCTACAATTGTTAAAATTTATCATTACTTATATATCGTGCTGGCTAAATACTTATCTGTTAGCCTATAGTGGGTATACAAAACAGTTATACACTATCTAGAATAAACTAAATCATCAATTAATGACTAAGAATATACTGCAAACCAAATGAATATCAGCTGATTCCAAACTTTATTAAATATAGAATTTTGAAAAACACTGTTTTCAGAAACACAATCATATTACAATTTAGTATTCTTTTGTTTATGGGCTGCGATCCAACTAGTACAAGAGATTGTGGGACTTTCACCTATGACATAAGTGAATGGAGTACAACAGATGATAATAATGACAGCTCTATAACTTTCTTAGATGACCAATCAAATGAATTTGAATTTAAACTGATTGAATCGCTACTATCAGAACCCTACGAGGAATCTCAAATTGGTGCTAGCACACCTGATGATGTCGGATGTTTTTTAACTAAAGCAAACATTTATAGAAACGATGAACTTGAAACAGAATTGTCATTTATTTATGAACACTATGAATTACCATCGAGCAATTGGGTAAATATATATTTCTATTTAGGAATTAAAAATTCTCAAAACGACACATTTATTAGAACTCAACCATTGTATTTTAATGAGGAAACTTTAAATGAACAAGTTGAAACAGTCGAAGAAATTGAAATCTCAGATCAAATCTATAATAACGTTTTTCAATTCCCAATAGTCAATATGTTAAACTCAAGTACTATACAAGTTCATAGTGATACAATTTTTAGAAACTTATTCTTTAAACCACCGATGGGCTTAGTTCAAATTGAGTTCTCAGACGGGACTAACTTAATTAAAAAGGAGTAGAAAGACAGTGTATAACACAGCATTATGACAGAATCACTCCTACGTCGTGACTCTGCATATGCATAATCCGTTTATAGGGTTAAAATCATACAGTTATTTCTACCCATAGAATAATAATGCATTCACGGCATATCTCGATTTACAGGATTACGGATCTCGTTTTCACTGTAAGACATATAAAACATAAATAGATATAGGATATTCGACCTTTTCTCTTAGATAAATAGGCTCGAAGAGATCATGTCTATAAGAATATTACAGATGTAATCTTTCTTTTCTAGCAAGTAGGATATCTTCAGATTCTACTCTATCCTCGTCTGGTACACAACAATCTACTGGACAGACAGCTGCACATTGAGGTTCTTCATGGAATCCTATGCACTCAGTACACTTGTCAGGTGATATAAAATAGAAATCTTCTTCCACGGGTGCTTGCATATCATTTGCCTTGACAATCTTACCATTTTCTAAAGTGTATTCTCCAGAAACGCCAGTACCCTCAGCAATCGACCATTCGACACCACCTTCATATATTGCATTATTGGGACACTCAGGTTCACAAGCTCCGCAGTTGATACATTCGTCCGTTATAAAAATTGCCATGATGATTTATGGTTTATTGATTTTTGATAGAAACATAGGAAAATAGACATAAGTTCAATAAATTATCTTCTCTTAGCTACAAAATTATAAATAAATGACATTGTTAGGTAGAAAACTACCGTTAAAGGAAAGGCAATCTGAAAATCTATAAAAAGAAGAGTAATAAAAAAGAGGAAACAAATCAAAGGAAACAATACATCCATCTTAAATCCAGAGTTGATGGTTTTAATAGAAAACATTGTAAACTTACTGTTCATAAGCATTGTAAGAAGGATAGGGGTCAATATATACAATGCTGGATTTTCATACTGATCCACAATAAAATTGTCGCCATAATGGTGAGCTAAGAAAATACCTAATAAAAAGAAGGTCGCTGTGGGCGTGGGCATCCCCTTAAAATGTTTAGAAGATGGAAGTGTGTTAAACCTTGCCAACCTAAGAGCAGCTCCTAGCACAAAAATTGCTGGAGGAACATACTTTACCCAACTATCAAAAGGGCTAAACAAAATATATAGATAAGCTGGTGCTAGTCCAAAACTTATCATATCTGCTAAAGAATCTAATTCCTTACCCATATCGGAGGATACGTTTAGCATCCGAGCAAGCATACCGTCCAAAACATCTAGTAGCAATGCTGCAAGCATAAGTATAGAACCTACGAACAAGTCACCTGATACGATTGCAAAGAAACCGCACAAAAGATTTAAACAAGTAAAAATTGAAGGAACTATTTTTTTCACTATTAGTATTGTATATATTGTAAATATCTACTTTTATTGTTGAAAGCAGATCATGTTAAGCTAATAAATAACATATTGATAACGTCTTTGTCAGCAGAAATAATGTTAATTTAATATTTAATACACTTAACTATACTTAATTATTCACTTAATTGTTCTTGATAATACGATTTAAACCAAAATTTACAAACAATGAAGACATACTTAATTAGAATTTTAAGTCTATTCTTTTTTCTTACACTTATGTATTCTTGCAGTAGAAACCCTGTTACTGGCAAACGAGAGGTTATGCTAATGTCAGAAGGACAAGAAAGCGCTATGGGAAAAGAGTATGACCCATCAGTAATCGCGTCATATGGATTGTACGATGACAAGACAATACAAGATTTTATAAATGATAAAGGTAAGGAGATGGGCGCTATCTCCCATAGACCAGACCTAGATTATCAGTTTAGAGTGTTGGACTCGCCAGTGATTAATGCTTTTGCAGTACCAGGAGGCTATATCTATTTTACGAGGGGAATACTTGCGCACTTTAGTAATGAGGCAGAATTTATGGGGGTTCTAGGACATGAGATAGGGCACGTTACTGCGAGACATTCTGCTAAGCAGTATAGCAAGTCTATGCTAGCTCAGGTAGGCATGATGGCTGGTGTGGTATTTTCAGAAGACTTTAGAAATTTTGCTGATGCTGCATCGCAGGGAATAGGTATACTATTTCTTAAGTATTCTCGAGATAACGAGAGTGAGTCTGATAAGTTAGGCGTCGTATATTCTACAGAGGTGGGTTATGATTCTCATAAGATGGCAGATTTTTTTAAGACTTTATCGAGATTGTCTGAAGCTAGAGGCCAGTCTCTACCTGATTTCCTATCTACACATCCTAATCCAGCGAACAGATATGAAGACGTGCACCAGATGACTGATAAGTTACAGAGCGTCACAAAAAATCAAGCCTTTACTGTCAATAGAGACAAGTATCTGAGATTGATAGATGGACTAGTATATGGAGAGGATCCGAGACAAGGATTTGCGGAAAATAATACCTTCTATCATCCGGGACTCAAATTTCAATTTCCTTTTCCTAGGGGCTGGAATCTTGCGAATTCTCCTTCGCAGGTACAGATAGCTCCTAAGGATGGAAAAGCGCTAATTATATTTTCTCTTGCGCAAGGAAGCTCTCTAGATCAGGCAGCACAGGCCGAAGTACAAGCTGGAAAACTACAGGTAGTGGAAACAAATAAGTTGCAGGTAAATGGAGCGAATGCTATCGCTATGATTTCTGATCAGGTACCTACAGATGCTAATGGACAAGCAACAGGTAAGCCTATCAGAATACTTACATATTTCATACAGAGAGATAACTTTATTTATAAAATCCATGGCATGGCACTGAAGACTGATTTTAATACATACTACAGTAATTTTCAGCAAACAGCTAAGGGATTTGCAGGACTGACGGATCCAGCTAAACTTAACGTAAAACCTGAACGAATAAAAATAGCTAGCGCAAGCTCTAACACAACGCTAAGAAATGCACTCACAAGTAACGGTATTCCTTCGGATAGACTGAATGAATTAGCTATACTTAATGGAATGGAGCTAACCGATCAGCTACAGAAAGGAACTTTGTTTAAGGTCGTCTCAGATGCAGCTACTCGGTCCACGAAGAACACGCCAACAAATAATCCTGAGAATAGTCGAGCAATCGACAAGGATCAGAAGAGTGATAAGAAACCTAGAAGAATAGGAGGGTAATATTCTTTATGTCAAATAAATATAAAGAGGAGTAGGTGTAAACTTGCTCCTCTTTTGTTGTAATTATGAGAGAATAGATCAAATCAAACAGGCTAAGCAACCAACTCCCGAGGGTTGAACCTCAATTCCGTGTACGCTGATAATACCATTTCTATTTTTAGATGACGGAAAAGGATTTAGAATTGTTCAAAATGGATCAAGGCAAGAACGAATGAGTTCGACGTAGTCGAATAAAGTACGAAAGTGCTTTAAATGAGAGAAACCTGCCTCCTTGCATACGGCAGGCACAGCGCTAAGCGGGCGGGCTAGCAACGAACCCATAGGTTCGGCTTTTTAACGAAGGAACATGAAGAACAAAATAAATAATTACCGTCATTCTAAACTAGAATTGGTATAATTCGTATGATCCGTTTTTCTGACAATAGAAGGTAAAGAAGCAAGCCCCCATTGCCTATAAAAAAAAATGCTCGTGACTTTTCACGAGCAAAAACGAATTTTACAATTTAAATAACCAAAACTTACACACGATGTAAATATATAACATATTAAATCTATTTACAATATATAATTGACTTAAAATCATAAGTTTATAAATATTAATTATATATAATATGTAATGAATTGATTTACAGTTTTTTAATTTGTCACAAAAATTTCATCTTCTTCTACTTTTTTTCCAAAAATCTCCTGAAACATTCTTAGTACAGCTTCTTTACCCTCTTTTCCTATATCTAATGAGTAGGGATTGACATAGGTATTTATATGCTTATTGACAATCTCAGCTTCCATCTCTTGTGCATATTGCCGTACATAATCTTTACTGCTATCAGGATGGGAAAATGCGTACTCTACACTTTCTCTTAGTAAACTATTGACAGTAGATTGTAGCTTAGGATCATTGTTTCGATTGATGCAGATACCTCCGAGAGGAATTGGCAATTTTGTTTTTTCTTCCCAGTAGGTTCCTAAATCCAGGATCTTATGCAAGCCTCTTTGCTCATAAGTGAACCGATTCTCATGTATAATAACGCCCGTATCTACAGTTCCTGACAGGATAGCTGATTCTATTTCGTAAAAAATCATTTCGTGCTTTTCATGGATTTTAGGAAATGCATAATCTAATAAGAAGGCAGCTGTTGTATGTATTCCAGGTATAGCAACGGATAACTGACTTAGCTGATCTGTCGTATAGTCTTTCTTGGAAATGAGTAGTGGACCTACACCTTTACCTAGCGCACTTCCCGAGGTGCACATAGCATAATCCTTGTACACTTTGCTAAATGCATGGTAAGAAATTTTACTGACGTCTAGTTCATGCGCAAGACATCTTAGATTTAGCTCCTGGACATCTTCTATCACTGGGACAAAAGTAATTCCTCTAGTATCGATCTTCTTATGGATTAGTGCATCGAACATAAAAGTATCATTAGGGCACGGAGAAAAACCTATAGTAATATTCATTCAGAAAAATTATTTAATTTGACATCTCAATTATGAATTACAAAACGATAGAAAATACAATCCTGCACGAGGATAATCATCTACTGGTAATTAACAAAGCTAGTAATATCTTAGTTCAAGGGGATAAAACTGGGGATGAGTGTATAGTAGATATTATGAAGAAATTTGTCAAGTGGAAATATGACAAGCCTGGAAATGTTTTTATCGGCTTAGCCCATAGGCTAGACAGACCTGTGAGCGGAGCACTTATTCTCTGCAAAACGTCTAAAGCACTCACTAGAATCAATAAAGCTTTTAAAGACAATAAGGTCGAGAAGACTTATCTCGCCATCTCCGAGCAGAAGTGTATAAAGACTTCATTTGATTTCCAGTCTTACTTATTGAAAAATAGGAATAAAAATCTGGTGCAATCTCACCTGCACGCGACAACAGGAGCAAAGCAAGCATTCACTAGATGGCATCTTATCGCTACATCTAAGCATAGATTTCTATATAAAGTATTTCCCAAAACAGGTAGGTCTCATCAGATAAGGGTTCATCTTTCTGTAAACAATTGTACAATCTTAGGAGATCTTAAATATGGAGCTAAAAAACCACTAAAAGATAGGTCTATAGCCTTGCACTGTTACCAAATGAAATTGGAACATCCGGTGACTAAGCAGGATTTAATTTTCACTGCTCCTCCACCAGATAGAGAACATTGGAAAGAGTTCAAATCTTTCTTGCCATAAGATGCAGATTTTTCAATAAATACATTAATTTTGCTCACTGAGGGACATACGGCCAGCTCCTTCTGAACTCCCCCAGGGTGGAAACGCAGCAAGGGTAGGAGGTTGAGCGGCTCGGTGTGTTCCCTCTTTTTTTATTCTCACTCACAATATTCACATCATGAAGTTTTTTGTTGATACAGCTAATTTAGATCAGATAAAGGAAGCTAAAGATCTCGGTATCATGGACGGTGTAACAACTAATCCATCTTTGATGGCTAAGGAAGGGATCACTGGATACGAAAATATTCTAGCTCACTATGGTAAGATATGTGATATTGTATCAGGGGATGTGAGTGCTGAAGTCATTTCTACTGACTTTGATGGTATGGTGAAGGAAGGTAATAGACTTGCAGAAATAGCTCCTAACATAGTAGTTAAAGTTCCTATGATAAAAGATGGTGTAAAAGCTATTAGTTACTTTACTGAAAAGGGAATCCGTACAAACTGTACACTCGTATTTTCTCCAGGACAAGCGATCCTGGCAGGTAAAGCTGGTGCAACATACCTTTCTCCCTTTATTGGGAGAATAGATGATATCTCTTGGAATGGTATGGAGCTCATTAGGGGCATAGCAGAAATCTATGCGATACAAGGTTTTGAGACGGAGATTTTAGCTGCCTCTATCAGAAGTCCTTTACACATTGTGGACGCTGCGAAAAATGGAGCGGATATTGTAACTTGTCCGCTGAACGCAATACTAGGATTACTTAAGCATCCTCTTACGGACATCGGCTTAGCTAAGTTTTTAGCAGATCACGAGGCTGCAAAATAATTAGGTACATCTTTATTCTATTTACATAAATTATAATCGCTCTACGATAACTTGTAATGTGTGCTCTATCAGTATGCGTATGGTATCTTGTGGGGTAGAAGAAAACGAACCAAGTTTTCTATTGGCTAGGATAGCATTAAGCGATAGGCACTGATGACCAAGTAAGGTACCTAGTCCATATATGCCTGCTGTTTCCATTTCTAAGTTGGTCGTAGTAAGACCTTCTTTATTATAAAATTTTAATTTGTCAATGATATGTTTTCCCCTAGAGGGTAGTCTGATTTCTCGACTTTGCGGACCATAGAAACCATCAGCAGTTATAGTTATACCGTCCGTAAAAAAATCGCTAGAAAAAGTTTTATGTAAATCAGAGGAACAAGTTGTCAAATATGGAGCTACGCTAAAATCTGAAAAGTAAGATGCTAGGAATGAGTCAAACTCTTCATCATTATTATCATGATTGTAATAGTGCATCAGACCTTCTAAGCCTACTGCATATCTAGAAAGGATATAACTATCTAAAGCCACATTAGGTCGTATGGCCCCAGAGGTGCCTATGCGTATTATTTTCAGCTGTTTTAACTTTTCGCAAACCTTTCTTTGCTCTAGATCGACATTGACTAGCGCATCTAGCTCGTTGAATACGATATCGATGTTATCTGTTCCGATACCTGTAGAAATAACGGTTAGCCTTTTCCCCTCTATTGTTCCTGTTATTGTTTTGAACTCTCTTCGTTGTTTTTTGATTTCTATAATGTCAAAATAACTGGCTACCAGATCAGCTCTTTCTGGATCACCCACTGTAATAATTGTATCTGCTATATCTGTCGGTAGTAGATTAAGATGGTAGATACTTCCATCAGAATTCAAGATCAGCTCGGATTCTCTTAAATAGTGCATGCGAATTTCTATTTTTGCAATAAACTAAAATTGAATGAAAAACAAATTCATATTTTTATCGACCTGCGATACTTGTCGCAAAATAAAGAAAGCAGTCGAAATTCCTGAAGATTTTGATCGATATGATCTAAAAGCTAATCCGATAGATAAGGAAACTTTGAGTTTTTTACATAACCAAACTGGCAGCTATTTAGAGTTAGTAAACAAAAGAAGCAGAAAAATAAAGGAACTAGGATTAGATCTGGCTGGTATGGCCGAACAAGAAATTGCCGCACATTTGCTCCAGGAATACACCTTGATAAAAAGACCGATTACGATAATAGAGGATGTAGCCTATATAGGAAATGCAAAGAAGACTACAGAATCTGTAAAGAATAAAATACGTGAAAGTAGATAGAACTGTAATAACAGATTGGTTTAAGCAACTGCAGGATAATATCTGCGAAGATTTAGAATCACTAGATGGTAGAGGGAGTTTTCATGAAGACCTCTGGGAAAGAGAGGGTGGTGGAGGCGGTAGAACACGAATATTAGAAGGTGCCCTTGTAGAAAAAGGAGGTGTTAATTTCTCAGCTGTATCTGGAGATCTTCCTAGTAATATCCAGCAGGCGCTGAAGCTAGATAAGCCAGATTTTTACGCTACAGGAGTATCTATAGTACTACACCCTCATAATCCCTGGATGCCCATCATTCATATGAATGTCAGGTATTTTGAGACAGGCGATGGTACTTACTGGTTTGGTGGCGGGATAGACCTTACACCGCACTACGTTATAGATGAAGACGCTGTGTTTTTCCATCGCACCTTGGAGACTGCATGTAAGGTACTGAGCAAGGATGCTTATCCTGAATATAAGAAGTGGGCCGACGATTATTTTTATGTCAAACATAGGAAAGAAACCAGAGGTATCGGAGGCATATTCTTTGACCGACTTGCTGGAGACGAATCTAGAACTAAAGAAAATATATTCGAGTTTGTACAAGCAGTAGGTAATGCCTTCTTACCGATCTATAATTATATGGCTAGGCAGAATAGTCAAAAAACATTTACGAAAGATCATAAAGACTGGCAGTTACTCAGAAGGGGACGTTATGTAGAATTTAATTTAGTTTGGGATAGAGGAACTAAGTTTGGTCTAGAAACAGATGGCAGGATAGAATCTATTCTAATGTCCTTACCTCCGCATGTAGACTGGAAATATAATTATATTCCTAAGGAAGATTCCGAAGAAGCCAGAACTTTACTACTCCTTAGAAAAGGTATTGACTGGTCCCAGTAGGGATTTGAATATCTAAATTTTTTTACATTTCTCATATTCTTACCCTTCTATTGCTTTACTATAAATAAGTATAATTATTTTATAGTATCCATTACAGTCTCCAATGTATAATTGTTCTAGACAACTGTATGATTGTAAATGTCTGTTCTTGATTAATTTTCTTCCTAATTTAATACTCATCTCATCACCTCGAAGCAAATCAAATTCTTAAATTAAGTACACTTGTAGATAACATCTATACAGTTATCGTGATTAGCCTTTTATGTCGACATTTTCAATAAGAAAGAGGTACTTTGCATTATGATGTTGAAATACATATTAATATAATTATTAATAAATATGTATTTCAAAATGAGCTATATTATGACCAGTTTCTCATAGCTTGTATACTATCGGTCTTAGTTAGTAATGTCAATTTCCCAGTAAATATTTTCTGAAATACCTTCAGATGGCGATCAAGTTTGCGTTTGCAATCTCTTGATACATACCTTTTGTTGCAATCGGTTAGAATGTAGTGAATTTCCTACAACTAGCGATGCTATGCCTTGCTCTCAGGAAAATTACTGTCGTGTATAATTGGTAAAATAGCCCTGTTATTTATTTACTAACGTATAAATTTTTTAATTATGAAACTAAAGTTCACTAAACTTATTCTACTACTTTTATTAGCACATACAAATGGTATTACCCAAGTAAGTTGCCCTTCAATTCCTATTAATTTGGATCAATTTGAATATTTGGTTTGCGACAATGAAAACATTGGTGGTGCAGAACTTTCTGGGATTGCGTACAATCCAACGACTGACCTATTCTATTCTGTAGGAGATGAAGGCTCCTTAGTTGAATTTGGTGATGATGGTTTAGCCAGAACTATTGGGCTAGAGAGTAATGGTGGAAATCCATGCCCTTCTCAGAATGGTGTCTTTAATGATACCGAAGGCATAGTACATGTAGTAGGAGATCAGTTTGCTATTATCGAAGAACGAGAGGCCAGGGTAGCGTTTGTTACAATCTCAACTGCAATTGACACCATTGTTTTTCCAGATAATGAATTCGTACAACTAAAGATCAATGGTTCGAATCCGCCTTGCATCAATGAGTCTGGTTTAGAAGGCTTAGCATATAATTCATCTGATTCCGAAATGTACACGGTGAGACAAAGTTTTCCTCCTCTCGTCTATAGTTTTCCAGTTCCTGCTAATAATACAGGTAATGCTGAGTTGACCGAAATTACTAATTTAGAATATATTCTAGCTAATGACACGATCAAATCAGTACATGGTATTCACTATGATAATGTCAATGGTCATATTTTACTTGTAGCTACTATTGAAGATGGGGCTGTTGAAACAGATGGAGACAATCAGCGTGTATTAATTGAAATTACTACCTGTGGTGATTACGTAAGTCATCTAATTTTGGATGATCAAGATTATTTTAACGCTAATGATCCCAATAATGTGGAAGGAATAACCATGAAAAATGGAGATATCGTACTGATCGGAGAAGGCCTTGATAATTCTTCTGTTTCAAAACTTTTTTGCTTGTCAAAGAATCCACCGATTTGTCCTATCACTGTGAGCGGTCCTATCTTTGATAATATTTTTTGTCCAGGAGATATTACCACGGTTACTTGGGATGCTATTGGATTGAATGATAATGTCAATATAGAATTGATTGACAATAATAGTAATCTAGCTGTTGGTATTATTAGTAATACGCTTAACGATGGAATAGAATCCTACACGCTACCTACAACATTATCTGTAGGCACATATTACTACAAAGTTACTGCAGTAGGCACACCTGACTGCTTTAACAATAGTGGAGTTTTTAATGTAGCGATACCTTTAATAGGAGACCAAATAGCTATTTGGTCTGCAACGGAGCTTACATGTCCTATGAGCGGCTGTACAATATTAGCTACGGCGGAGGATACACAAACACCGTCTTTTCTTACCTTGATCGGGACTGATGTAGATATAAACGGTAGTAATGACGGAAAATCATACAAAGATGTAGAAAACGTAGTACACCCATCTACCGGGTCTTATAATTTTGATGACATTAAGGGATTACCAGCTACAGTAATTGATATGGCTGTAGATACCAGAGATTGGAAAGACGTTATGCTCCGATTTGATTATAAAAGTGAAGAAAGTCTTACCCTAGATATATTGTATAGTACAGATGGTGGAATCACCTTTAATGTTTTAGAAAATGACTTTCCGATCATTAATGGAGAAAATTTGCCATTTAAAGAATTGGTATTTGATTTCTCTGGAATTCCTACCATTAATCAAAACCAGAATGTCATATTACGAGTTAGTGGTTTAAATGATAACAATAAAGATAATAACAATGATAACGACGATTTTAAAATCGTTAACATGGAAGTCTTTGGAACTATAGAAATACTAATTTGCGACGCACCTATCAGTTCTTTTGAAACGAATATAGATTATAACAGTGCAACAGTAAACTGGGACGCGGTTGCAGATGCGAGTACTTATCAAGTGGAGTACAAGGAATCTACGGATGCGAATTGGATCATCTATGATGCTGCTGTAACATCTAACTTTGCTACAATTTCAAATTTACAAGCCAATGTCAATTACGACTGGAGAGTAAAAACGAATTGTACAAATGGTATAAGTAGTTCTTACAGAAATGACTCCTTTACAGCATCATGTGGAAATAACATAATATTATCTTCTCCGTGTGATGATGGAGATCCATGTACAGTAGGTGAAGTATGGATGAGTGATTGTTCTTGTGCCGGTGGAAGCTTTACAGGAGATGCCGACAACGATGGTTTTTGTGCTGCCGAAGATCCTGATGATAATAATCCTTGTATACCTGTTGCCGATGATTCATGTATATCATGCGATACAGAAGATATAGTTTTTGCATCCTGCGAAGGATTCGAAAATGGTTTTGTTAAGTTTAATCAAGTCACAACTGATGATAAAAACTGGTTAACAAGAAGTAACAAAACCCCTTCGAATAGAACGGGGCCAAGTAGTGCATCTACAGGATCTTTTTTCGCGTATATCGAAGCAAGTGGATCTGGATATCCTAACAAGTCTTCTATATTAGATTCTGAATGTATTAACCTTAGTACTTATCAATTTCCTTCCTTAACTTTTGATTACCATATGTACGGAAGCGCTATGGGAACATTGACTATAAATATTATAGATGAGGATGGTGCTGTTACGCAACTATTTAGTGAGTCTGGAAATCAAGGTAATATTTGGTTAGATACATCTATCAATCTAGAACCTTACAGAGGACAAGAAATTATTATACAAATAGTAGGAACTTCTGGATTCTCATATAGAAGTGATATAGCCTTAGATAATATCTGTATACAAGACATGGAGAATTTATGTGTGGATCTTGGAGGTGACGCCGATAACGATGGCGTATGTGATGATGAGGATATATGTCCTGATTTTGATAATTCGTTATTCGGTACAACTTGTGATGATAATGATTCTTGTACAATCAATGATGTATGGGGAACAGACTGTAATTGTTCAGGAACTTTTGATGATAGCGATAATGATGGTATCTGTGATTTCAATGACCAATGCCCAAATCTTGACGATAGCTTATTACTTACCACCTGTGACGATGGCGATCCTTGTACTTCGGGAGAAATATGGGGTAGTGACTGTAATTGTGCCGGTGGCATTACTACTGATGCAGATAATGATGGCGTTTGTGCCAACTTAGATCCAGATGACAGTGATCCGTGTTCTCCTAATCCTTGTCTTGGATGCCAGCCACCCGCAGTTGTGTTTTTTGAGTGCGCTAGTTTTGAACTTGACCTTGATGTTTTTTCTCAGGTAGATGATGATGATCTAGATTGGACAATTAACAGTAATGGAACGTCTAGTGGCAGTACGGGCCCTGATAATGCTTCTGATGGAACTTACTATATCTACATAGAGTCATCAGGCAACGCTCATCCAGATAAAGTAGCGAGAATTATAAGTGATTGCATAGACTTAACTGATGTAACTGACCCTTTCTTAACGTTTGATTATCATATGCTAGGCTCGACGATGGGAAGTTTAGAGGTTTTTGCTACGGGTGGAGATTTAGGAAATAATAGAATTAGCCTGTACAGTAGATCTGGTAATAGCGGAAATCAATGGCTGCCTGTTGCGATTGATCTTACTCCTTATATTAATCAATCGATCCAGATCGAATTTGAAGGAGTTACGGGATACAGTTACCGTAGTGATATGGCTATAGATAATGTTTGTCTTACCACTTCTAGTAATTGTGCAGTAACTACAAATACTCCTATTTGTAATTATGTAGAAGATGATCTAGGGTTTTTCATTCAGAACACTTCTGATGATCTAGATTGGTTATTTTCATCTGGCTCTACAAGTACAGAAGACACGGGACCTCTTGCCGCATATGAAGGAAATACCTACCTTTATATCGAATCATCAGGTGATGGCATCGGCTATCCCAATAAGTCAGCCGAACTCTCAGCAACATGTATTGACATACCTGCCTCAGGTGGTGTACTAGAATTTGCATACAATATGTATGGTAGCACTATGGGCCAATTAGAAGTATTTGTCGCACCTAGTACCACTTCTAATTATGTGTCTGTATGGAGTAGGTCTGGCCAACAGAATACTACGGAAGCAGAATGGCTAACTACTAGTATTGATTTAAATGCCTATGCAAACGAAACCATCAGTATTCTTTTTCGAGGAACTACTGGAATGAGATTATATTCTGATATTGCAATAGATGCGATTTGTATATCTGATGGAGCTAGTTCTTCAGGTCCTTCTTGCAATAATATTATAACAGACTTTGGAGTAAATTGTGTTTACAATGAAAGTTTTGAAAATAGTTTAGGGCAGTGGACTATTCCAATAGAATCAGAAATAGGATGGATTCCTAGAACTGGTCCTACACCCTCTGGTGGAACAGGACCAACTACGGCTTATATAGGTGATTACTATATCTATGTAGAAGCTTCTGGAAACCTTGGGAAGGAGGCTATAATCGAAAGTCCATGTGTAACATTAGATCCGCTTACGTACGAAGCCTTGTATGTATCTTTTAATTATCATATGTACGGTAGTTCCATGGGTAGCTTATTTTTGGAGGTAACAGTAGATGATCTGACATGGGATACTCTTTGGTCAGTTTCTAGTAATCAGGGAGATAGTTGGAAGATAGGAATAGCTGGTATAGAAAGTTATCTAGGGGAAACTGTAAAATTTAGATTTAGAGGTATAACAGGACCTGGATTTAGATCAGATTTCGCAATAGACAATTTCTATATAAGCTGTATCTTAAACTTGACTGATAATAATAATGATGTCAAAGTAAGAGAGCAATCGGGATTAAATAATTCGCTACAAAAGGCGTCTATTTTTCCGAATCCAGCAACACAATTCATTAACATAGAAACGGAATTAGACGAATCTCAAAACGTTGTAATAGAATTAATATCCATTGCTGGCCAAAAAGTATTGCGTCAGACAATGAAAAGGGATCAAGGGTTTATGAATACACAACTGGATGTGAGTGATATATCAAGGGGGGTATATTATATCATCTTATCTTCTGATACAGAACTCAGAACTCAAAAAATTAGTATAATAAATTAGAAACTTGTAGAAGAGATAGAAGTAATCATTCTGATTGCTTCTATCTTTTTTTTGTAATGTCTACCGATACAATATCATACTAAGTTGATTCTTATAAATTAGAAAGAATATGAGAGCGAAAAGTGTAGAACTAATACTAGATTTAACCTGCCAGATTTAAAAATCAATTAAGTCAGTTTGTAAAAATATGTATTTGTATCAGAGTCTTATTCTTCTATAATTACTTGATTATGCTCACTTATATTTAATACCATTTCTATTTTTAGATGACGGAAAAGGATTTAGAATTGTTCAAAATGGATCAAGGCAAAAAACGTAGGCGAACCCATAGGTTCGGCGAGGCTTTTTAACGAAGGAACATGAAGAACAAAATAAATAATTACCGTCATTCTAAACTAGAATTGGTATTATTTCTTTAATATAATTTTAAGTGTATGAGCATATTCTGTAGGCCTGTCCTTTGGAAAAGAGACTTGTAATCCTTCATCACTTTGAGACCATTCAATATCGTCATCTGAACCAAGCATGGTAACATGGCTAACTTTGAAATTATCGTCAATTGACCGAATTGTTAATGCTTCATTACTCCAATCTAAAAAAATTGCATATAAGTCATCTCCTTTAGTTGTAAAGCGAATGTCCTGAGACGTATACTTAGATTCTTTGTTGTCCGTATGCTCTCCAGATGTACCTACAACAACACCTTCACCTGATTTGATCCATGGACGTGATTCATAAATAGCTTCTCCATTTACTTTTAACCACTTACCTATATCAATCAATACCTTTTGTTGTTCTTGAGTAATTGTTCCATCGGGTTTGGGACCAATATTTAATAAGAGATTTCCATTTTTCGATACAATGTCAACTAAATCATCAATGATATGATTCGGTGATTTATTGGTCTCATTTTTAATATATCCCCAAGCCTTTTTTCCTATTGATGTATCGGTTTGCCATGGAAATTTTCTGATTTCATCTGACTTGCCTCTCTCTATGTCAAATACTTGAATATTATCTCCAAAACCAAACTTTGTATTTACGACAACTTCCTTATTCCAGTCCATCGCATTGTTGTAATAATATGCCATGAATTTGTAGAATGTTGGCTGGAAAGGATATTTTCCTATATTCCAGTCAAACCATATTAATTCTGGTTCGTATAAATCTACTAATTCATAGGTATGAGCCAGCCATTGGTCCATAGACTCTTGATTGAAGGATATTGTACCTTCTGGACACTCTGGGGAATATCCCCCTGCAAAGTCTAAACATTGTCCATAAAGCGAACGATATGTAGGGATTTGCACATCTGATGCAATTTTTGTCCCTGCTGTATAAAACCATGCATTCTCAGCACGATGTGATGATAATCCAAAGTGCAATCCATGCTTTTGCGATGCTGCTTTAAGTTCCCCGATAATATCTTTTTTTGGACCCATATTTACTGCATTCCATTTATTTACGGCACTATTATACATGGAGAACCCATCATGATGTTCAGCAACAGGCACAACATATTTTATCCCCGAATCCTTAAATAAAGACATCCACTCATCTGCATTAAAATTTTCAGCTTTAAACATTGGGATAAAATCCTTATAGCCAAATTCAGTGAGTTCACCATAGTTTTTAATGTGGTGCTTGTAGGTCTCACTGTCTTTAGAGTACATTAGATTAGGATACCATTCATTTCCAAATGCAGGAACAGAATAAACTCCCCAATGAATGAAAACACCAAATTTAGCATCTCTGAACCACTCAGGTATTCTATAATTTTGAGCAATGCTCACTGAATCAGGCTTGAATACTTCTGTTCCTTGAGGAGATTTAATTGTAGAAGTGTCTGGCTTATAACTCGATTTTTCACTTTTACATGCACTCATTGTAATAAGGAATAGTATCAATAGATGTTTAAGTACCTTTCTCATGTTTTAGTTTGTTGATATATTTGCTAACGGATCAGGTTTTTCCATAGTGCTGACAGAGGTAGCATGATCTTCATTACTTGGTTATCCTGAGTCACTTTATTCATCTCTAATTTCATTTAATATTTTCGCAATATAATTATTATAGATTTGTCTACAATATCTGATTTTAGAGTCCTCATTGTATTGTATTTTCGAAAGATGACAAGAAGCATGAGAAACCATCAAGAGAATTATCTAATTACACATAAGGGTAAGAACAGGAGTGGTGATGCGATTGCTCTCATTCCCAGCTCTGTCTACCATGTAGATGTCAAAGGATAGGTCATTAGTAGGAAATTCATCTGTGGCGGTGCATGGTGGGGTTAGGTCTGGGAAAATACAGCAAGTAGTAAATAATTTAAGACGCACTTCGCCTTTGATACCATTATTAACACCCTGAAGTGGTACAAAAGGAGACTTAAACCCGTCATAGAGATTGCCTGTTCTGTTGTCAATAATGAAAATATCTTGTCCGGGCTCACTGGATGCTATACCTATATCACCATCACCATCGGTAAAGCTAAACATAAGAATAACAGAATCCCTTTCGAAAAAATCTTGTACCATTATCGTCTTACTCAGTGATATAAACTCTAACTCAGGAGTATCGGAAAAATCTGGTGCATTGACACAGGCACTTAACCAGGCTAGCATGGCTATGATGGCAAGTACAAAATATATTCTAAGCTGTGTTATTTTCATTTTCAGATTCAATATAGATATAACGCCTTAGATTTACAATTCGTCTGACTTATAAAAATTAAATTCTACACTTAAAGGACATTTATATAAATTCAGCTCCTTCATAATGCTTGTATTTTTCTCTTACCTTTACGCTTTCAAAAAAAGAGATTATCGAATCCTATACGACTATAAAACAAGAAATATTGGGTTTGTTCGCAGACCCTTCTGGATATGATCGAGTAGCTATAGATGTATTCAGATATCAGTATGAGCATAATAGATTGTATAGGCAATATGTAGATACGATAGATAGAGGAGAAGTGAGATCTGTTGATGAAATACCGTTTTTACCTATTTCTTTTTTTAAGAATTTTACCATTAAGTCTGGTGAATGGAGCAGCGAGAAAGTGTTCAAAAGTTCTGGGACTACAGCTTCTATTCAGAGCTCTCATCATGTAAGAAGTCTGGAATGGTATAATAAGATAGCCTACCTAAGTTTTGATCACTTAGTCTCTGAGTTGCATAATGTATGTGTATTAGCTCTACTCCCATCTTACCTAGAGAGAGATGATGCATCGCTGGTCTATATGGTGCAGGAATTCATCCACAAAAGTACACATAAAGAGAGTGGATTTTTCCTCGACAATATGGTAAGTCTGAGTAAACAATTACAAGAGAATCAGAGCAATAAAGTACCTACTTTATTGATAGGTGTGAGCTTTGCATTGTTAGAATTAGCAGAAAAATATCCTCAAGATCTAAGTAATATAATGGTCATGGAAACAGGGGGGATGAAGGGGCGAGCAAAAGAACTTTTGAGAATAGAATTACATGATATTTTGAAAAAAGCGTTTAAGCTCTCAAGTGTCTATTCTGAATATGGAATGACAGAACTCACATCTCAGGCCTATATGATAGGCAATCATTTTCTTCCTGCGCCCACTATGCGAGCATACACAACGGATATATATGATCCATTTTCAAAGCTTGCATATGCTAAGCAAGGGGTAATGAATATAATCGATCTTGCTAATGTGGACACTTGTTCTTTTATACAAACTTCTGATCTTGCTAAGGTGTATGCTGACAATAGTTTTGATGTATTAGGCAGAATTGATAATACAGATATCAGGGGTTGTAATCTTATGTATGAGTTCTAGTACATAGGTATGATGATAGAATTATTTCGCATTTTTTCTTTTCCAGTTATAGTTGATCATACGTAAGATAGTCATACCTAGGTCCCTGGTACCGCTAGAAGAATTAGATAGTATAATAACAGCGGTAGCTGTCTCTGGTACGAAAGCTATAAATGTACTATGCCCATCTGTAGCACCAGTCATAGCATAGATGTCATGGGCTTTCTTTTGGTTGATTATCTGCCATCCATAGCCTGTGTAGAACTGGTCGTTATATATACTTTCCACTTTCTTGCTCAGCTGGATTTTTATTGGATCTTTTAGAGGCCATTCCTCATTGTAAAATAAATGTTCAAAGAACTTAGAGAGATCCTCGGAGGAAGTTTTCATGCCTTCAGAACCGCTGAAAGCGCTATAACTCCATGGCTTAGTTTTGTATCCCTTCTTATTATAACCCTGGGTAATATCTTTTGTGGTAGAAGCGATAAAGGATTGCTCCATAAGACTAGGTCTAAATATAGCCTCCTCTAATATTTGGCCAAAATTTTTCTGGTAGATCTGCTCTAAGATGATCTCTAGTAGAGCATAGTTGATATGGCTGTAAGAAGATTTTTCCTCTAACTTAAGATCACTAGACTTAGAATAATAGCGGAGTAAATCTTCCTTAGTATAATATTTGTATGGATTGTTGGTTTCTTTTTCCTTAAGTCCAAAATTACTTGGACGCTTTGGGAAAGGGTAGCGATGCAAAAGTAAGTCCTCTACAGAAAGGGCAGCAAGTGAAGGGTTTTGGTTTGCTGATGGAAGAAAGCTGTTTACCTTGTCGGTTAGTAGTACTTTCCCTTTTTCGACTGCATCGATGACGGTCAATGCTGTAAAAGGCTTTGTGCAAGAACCGATTTCGAATACATCTTTTGCAGATAAACTATCTGCGTTTTCCTTATTTACCGATCCATAAGGAAAGTAAGAAGTTGTATTTCCTTCCACTACAGTTATGATAAATCCAGGCGTAAGTTCCTTGTCAAAATAACTATTATAAGAAATGATTTTCCGAATCTCTTTTTCTAGACCCTCATGCTGATGCTGAGCAATAGTATACCCACTAAATAATAGGCAAAAGAAAAGGCAAAACCATTTTTTTTCTAGATACATTATTATACAAACAAAAAGAAGGCTAATAATATTTCTAAAAACTTAAATAAATTAGCTGCGAGTAGTAAAAATTCTGTTTACTTAACTTGACTAAGAATAGCCCACTTGTTGTAATATCTAGTGGACATAAATTGCTGTTAATTTGTTTAGAAAATATTTTCCTCCCATTTAGATCATAGATATCTATCTGTTCTATATCTAGATCTGCTGACCAGACTAGCTGATCATTTGTGCTCCATATCTTCGTTTCTTTGATATGGGTATCTTCTGTTGCAACCTGAGTACATTCTATTCCAGGTAAAGAGAGACTATTTTGACATCCTTGTTCATCATCTGTAAATACTATATTATAATTCACCATGGAATCCGTAAGAAATGGACCGAGCGTAATAGGCAGATCTTCATAAGAAAACAGACCCAGTTCTGTGTCATCATTACTTACGCTGAAAGATCCTCCGTTCCCATAGTCAAAGCTTATATTGACATAAAACTCATCTGCATCACAGTCTATATAGTCATAGGATATATCATCGAAAAAACACCCCTTATCTATTTCTGAAAGCATAATCACACCTTCTTCACAACAGTCAGGATTATCATCTTCACATACTTTTACAGATACAAAACCGTCCGACTGATCGTACTCACTTACAAGAGTAGTAAGCGGCAACTCATCGTAGGCGTGAAAGGAAAGTTGCTCATCATCTATAAAAAGATCAAAACCTACGCTATCTACTAAGCTGTAATCAAAGTCTATAGTAAAAATCAAATTGTCATTAAAGCATCCTATTTCTGTAAAGGCTAGATTAAATAACTTACAAGCAGGCTGAAGACAGCAAACTGGATCTGTAAATTCGAAATCCATAAGACAATTTTGGTTTTCTATATCTAGCACAACAAACTCAAATATGGTCTCGCAATCTCCATTATTAGGTCCTATCTCGTAAGTACTTTCTCCGTAATTAAAAGTTCCATAATTATTTCCATTGCCGACAACCGTAAATCCTGAAGCACCAGGGTCCTTGACATCAAAAGAAAGTATGCCAAAAAAGTTACCATCATCATCGCAGGGGCTTGGTTCTACAAATAGATTTGTTATTTCACACACAGGGGTCGCAACACAATCAAACGCCTCTAATTCTAGCTCATTGCAACAGTCACTTATACCCTTTAGGCAGACTTCTATAAGATAAGGATCACTGAAATTCCACAGAAAATTAATATCCAAAGGGTAATCTAAAAATAATACCTCTGTTATCAATTCGCCTTCTACGAATATTTCTGTAGCGGTGCCAGGTAGTATCTCATATTCTAAATCGATACTAGCTGTTACCATCCCCATATTACAGGATATATCTGAGAGGTTGATCTCATACTCGTCATTACAAATATCAGGATCGCAGCAAACCGGTGTGGACAATGAGGTAGTCATCGTGCACTCAGGAATATCTAGATCTGTAAGTGTGAAATCATATATGGTTGTGCAATCAGCAAGCAGTGGGCCTAAGGTGTAGAAAGCTTGTCCGTAAGGTATTTGTTCTAGAAATTCTCCATTGACTTCCACCAATACACCGACACCACCAGAATCTTCTACATCAAAACTGAGGTCTATCAAGAACAGACTATCAGCACCGCAGTTGTGAGGTATAAAATTTACATTACTAAAATTACAATTACTTGGTGGCTCACAAGAATCTACAACGCCTAGTTCACCGACACCAAAGCAAAACACGTCATCTCCTTCATCAAATATCGCAAACTGGTAATCTGTCGTATCCATAGGGAAAGGCCCTATAACGACAGGTAAATCACTGTAGGAAAATAGACCATACGTCGTATTGTTCCCACCTAAGGTGAAACTATCGGATACATTAAGTGCGTCAAAATCAATGGCAACTGAAAACATACTATCCTCTTCACTACAGTCTATAAGATCAGTGGAAACATTATCGATAAAACATGCACAAGGAGAGAATATGGTCATGGTATCACAACAGATACTATTTCCTCTATCGCAGACCACTACCTCCTGTAATGTCGTCCCATCCCAGGGAACAGGTACTGAACCAGGAATCATAGAGTAGGGGTGATTACCTTCTTTTTCTCCATTGACAAATAATTCGAATTCGCCTCCTAGCTCGCCCTCTATCTGAAAATCTAGAAACAGTAGATAACTGGACTCACCAGTACAAAGCAATGGATCTGGTTCAAAATCAGAAATAACACATTCATCAGAACAGCAAACTGTACCGAGTACATGTACTTCTGAGCAAATAGGATCGTCAACATCTCTTATAATGTATTCCCACGGTGTAGCACAGTTAGCAGGAAAAGGGCCTAAGGTTATCGGTAATTCTGCATACTGAAAGGTGCCATGAAAAATACTGTTCCCTAGTAGCGTGAATCCATTTTCTCCGACCTCTGTAAAATCAAAATTAATATCTACGTAGAAGGAGTCTGTCAATCCGCAACCGTAGATCGTTGAGTTCACATTGTTTATTTCACACTGTGCATTTCCCTGACTTAGAAATAGCATAATCATTAGAAGTCCACTTACTATATTTCTCATACGATATTGGCTATATAAATAGTTAAATATATTCAATGTGTGTGATTGAACGGGGCGGCAAAGCTACAAACTAAAATGGTTTTCTTAGAATTTTATTTTTACAATTTATACACAGATTATACAATTTTAAGATTGCCACAATAATCCCTGTTTATGCAATATATAAACTGAAGAGCAATGTTATATAGTGTTTTCTAGGAAGGAGTAGCCAGACAAAACTCTACCATTTCTTATATTTTTGATTTATATCTTATTATCTTAGTGTCATAGAAAGGCTTTCCCGAAAATCGACCAAATATTGTCCTGT
>Ga0209828_1000282_pt1 | contig 49979 bp, 31 predicted proteins | sample MaitaG_FD_187429 | JGI IMG/M metagenome (GOLD analysis project Ga0209828, IMG submission 187429) | Marine algal microbial communities from Maine, USA - Maine_Asex2 metaG (SPAdes) (version 2) | ecosystem: Host-associated > Algae > Red algae > Unclassified | place: Maine, USA | collected 2015-01-05
TGTCTGCTAGTTTGCGAATCCTATTTGTGATGTTTGCTTATTTTAAGATGCTAAGTTAGGTATTCTTTATCTATTCTTTTACAATCTTTAGGCTATTTTATTGTCTATCAACAGGTTAGAATCATAATTTAATTCTCTTTTTAGATTTACTGGGTTTTACTCTTGTTTTAACTAAATCTTTCAATAATCTGAAAGGTTTACAGCTAAGCTTGAATTCAAGGAAATACCGAGATAAATAGTGGTTTGTTTAAGTTGTTAGATTCAATTTATAAATTAGTCAGCCTACGTATCGCGCATTTTAGAACAGACAAATAGATTTATAAGAAAAATACTAGACACAATTACTTTGAATGAACAAAATTTTGCAATCTCTGATTTTCATAAAGAAATAGTTTTTCGATAAGACGCTATACATTTATCTCAATAAATTATATCTTCGACTCGTCTTAAAGTGATATTCGACCAAGAACGCATTGATATCAGAGATTTCTTTCCTTTATTTTAAAAAGAAAGATTTAGAACAATTGACATATACTTTATCTTGACAAATTAAGAATATTTAAATATATTTAAATCAAGGAAATGAAAGAAAATTTAACTTCTTTACTCTTACCGGCTGAGACGGTGCAGCAAATTATCCAAAAAATTGGAATCGATGAGGTCATGGATCAGCTTATCGAATTAACTTACAATACCTTTGTAAATTATGACCGATCTAATAGCATAATGCCAATCCGTTCAGGATTTAACTATACGGAGCCCATAGAAGGGCTTATTGAGTGGATGCCTATCAGAGACATTCAGGATGAAGAAATCATTATGAAAACTGTGGCTTATCATCCTCAAAACCCAACAGACTACAGGCTACCTACCATCTTGTCAACAATCTCAAAGTACGACACCAAAACCGGTCATCTAATTGCTATCATCGACGGAGTGCTACCTACCGCTTTACGTACAGGCGCAGCTACTGCGGTAGCTAGTAAATTGTTTGGATATCCGCAAAGTAAAGTTTTAGGACTTATAGGCTGTGGTGCGCAATCAATTACACAATTGCATGCCCTGTCAAGGATTTTTTCATTAGAAAAAGTAATTTACTACGATATTGACCCAATCACACAGGCTTCCTTTGAAGATCGATCTTCCATGTTTGATCTTAATGTCACTTTTGAAACAGGAACCATAGAGGAAATTGCGGCAGCTTCTGATATATTATGCACAGCTACATCTATAGGAGTGGGTGAAGGGCCTTTATTTAAGTATGAAAAGACTCAACCTTGGCTTCACGTCAATGCTGTCGGATCAGATTTTGCAGGCAAGATAGAATTACCTAAAGAACTCTTGGTCAAAAGTTATGTCTGCCCAGACTTTCCAGAGCAAGCCAAGATAGAAGGTGAGTGTCAACAGTTAAGTTCTGAGCAAATTGGAAAAGACATCATAACTTGTCTAAAAACTGCAAACGAATTAAGTGAACACAAACAGGGTCTTACCGTTTTTGACTCTACAGGTATGGCCATCGAGGACCGATTAATTACTGACTACTTTCTAAGTCATGCAGACGAAATGGGATTAGGCACAAAAGTACGTTTAGAAAATGCAAGTCAAGAAGAGAAGAATCCTTATGCTTTTCTCATGAATCTTAAACATAAATAATATGACACTAGCAATATGATTTACAGAGTTTTTATTGCTATTCTTTAGTCTCCTTTTGGTTTTCTTTTAGCTTCTTCAATGCATCTTCTATCAACTTCCTATTACGCCCAAGTAAGTCTCCAATGATTCCAAGTGCAAATAAATTAAATGCTATTGAAAGCAATACACTCCCAATTATTAAAGACTGAATTTTACCGCTGCCATGTCCTTCAAATAAATAATCGTAAAGAAAACGTACAATAGGAATCGCCCCGATTAGTAGAATTAAAGTTCCTAGGCTTATAAATACTTTCAAAGGTTTATAAAGTGCAAAAGTACGAAGAGCACCAATACCACTCAATCTTATGTGTTGCCACATATTGCGGAATAGTCTTGACTTTCTAGTCGGTTTATTCGTTGAAATTGGTATTGAGGTAATTTTTATTCTCTTCTCAGAGGCTTGAATAGTTGCATCCAGAACATAACTAAATTTGCTTGTGATATTGAGCTCTAACATGGCTTGACGGCTATATGCCCTAAAACCGGAAACTGCATCCCGAAGCTGTTTTTCACCACTTAATAGAATAACCACTTTCGTTCCCAACCACTGAAAAAACTTCTTTATTGGAGAGAAATGATTAATGCTCATAGTTCTCCGATCTCCGACCACAATATCTGCTTCCTTATCTAAGATAGGTCTAATTAGATCTGGAATGAACTTCCCAGGATACTGATTATCACCATCGGTATTGACTAAAATGTCTGCTCCATGTTTCAAAGCAAAATCCATCCCTCTTGAAAAACTAATACCAAGACCTTTATTTCCAATGTTAGGTAAAATATAATCGACCCCTAGCTCTTTTGCCATCTGTACGGTATTATCGGTACTTCCATCATCGATGATAAGCACTTCTATAACGTCTATTCCTTGTATCGATTTTGGCAGTTCTGTCAACACGGAGGTAATAGACCCTTCTTCGTTAAAACATGGAATTTGTATAATAAGCTTCATTTATCCGAATCTAATTCAATACTATTCCTATATTGAAATAGTATACTAAGTAAAATTATCAAAGCTAAACTAATCAACCATAATGTTCGCGAAGTATATCTGCTATTTTCACTATTTGCAAAAATTCCACAGACTAAAGAATTTAAAACATGCGCAATTACTAAGAATATGATAACAAATAATCTATCTGCTTCCTTTGTAAACATTTTTCTTTTTCTAAAAAAGTAATACCGTGTTCACTAGGAAAGATAAAGGTAAGAGAAGCTTCCACCAAAAAAAACTAATTATAGGCAAGAATTATTTAATAAAAAGGGATAAAATTTATTGCGCTGCTTTGACCTTTTATTACATTTAAAATCACTTAAACATTTTTTCTTATATCTTTTTTTATATATGTCTTCATCTAAGTGATTTTTTACAATAGCATAGTACCGAATCTTCTTGTTTGTCAAAATTGCAAACCCTTTATTACAAACTAATTTTAAACTACCGGAATAAAAACGAGGTTTTGTAAAGCAGTATAGAATAAATTCTTTATTGTATTTCGGATATTGAAGGTATTGATCATTATCCTTGTTACGGTTGGAACCTCTTACATTATTTATTCTTTCTCATTCTCAGGAGTTACTTTATCACTACATAAATAATTAGTGTCATTTTGCGCACAGAACCCCTCTAATAATTTTTCTTACTGTGCTGACTCGAACATTCTAACAGCAAGAAAATAATAGCCTGAAAATACATCTGCTTTTTGATCTTTTACTTAAGATTTTGTAGCATGATGTTTATTATCGTTGCTGACTATACTAAAAATTCTTTTTCGAAAATATTTGATGCAACAAATAAAAGAACAATCACTAAAAACATACCTCCTAAAGTGCTGTTTGAAATGCCAAGAAAGGATAAGATATTTTAAGATAATTCAGAGTATAATTAAGACAGGAATCGCAAGTAAATGGCTTTGATGGGAACTTATACTCAAAAAAAAGTATCGGTATCAGAATAAACTTTTAATTCCTAGTTATAGATTTATCTAAAAGTAAGAAAACACTAAAGAATGAAATCGGAGTGAAGATGTCACTCATTAGTATCGTTGATATCCAAGGAAGTGTTGTAAATAATAGCATGATAACGATCCCAATAAAACTAAAATTATTAAAGGGGTTTCATTATGTGTTTGCTGAAAACATATAGGACTAAAACAACCATGACATTTTAAAGAAAAGGGACCATTTGCAATGTGGCATAAGTCTTATATACTAACGCTATAAATAGACTATATGTGTTTGACCAATGACTACTATCTTTCTATTGGAATGATCGCGATAAATACCCAATAGCGTCTCTTAATAACAATGGGAACCCGTTATTGCGATGCAACAAGAAATAAGATAGCTACACAAACTAAAATCAAATTACTATTTCTCAAATTGATCGCAGTAAAACTTTTAATAAAACTTTCATCAAAGCTATAAAGTATTATTAGTTCAATTTACCCCTTAGCTCTTGTACTTTTTTTCCCATTATAAATAGCTAAATAGCCATTATATTGAATTGCAATCATTGATTAAAATAATCTTTTAGAGTCCTCTATATAAATCAATGAACCCATGCACTCAACTACACTCCTTTGACCTCATTCCTTTTCTATAATTGAACAAAAAATTAATTAAAATCAAAATTCCTAAATTAATCATCCATAAAGTCCGGGAACTGTATCTAGCATTTTCGAAGTTTGAGAAGGTACCACATATAAGTGTATTCACTATGTGCGCATATAATATCCAGAAAATAACATAAAGCTCATCAAACGCCAAGGACCACAATTTTCTATCCCTAAGAAACATAACGATAAATATGATCAACGTTATAGGCAGTATAATCTTCCACCAAACCATATTTATAACTGGAAATACTTTCTTAATAAACTTTGGATAGTAGATATGCTTTTGTTTAGATTTTTTATAGTAAGCAACATCTCTTGGATCTAATTTGTTGAAATCTCTAATAAATAAATCTTTCTTATCTTTTACAAATCTTGGATTAAGATAATTTTGAATATTAGGATTTAGCATAAGTTTAAATCCTCTCATTACTACCAACTTGGCACAACCATAGTAAAACCGTGGTTGCAAAAAACAATACAAAACGAACTCTTTATTATCATTAGAATATATTTTGTAAAGATAATGGTCCTCATGTCGCTTGTGATAGTTTACCATTTTCACTCTTATTTCATCCTCTGCTACCTCTTTGTCACTGCACAAATAATTTGTGTTATCAGGCCCACAAAATCCCTCTAATAATTTATCCAACTGTCCCGCTTCATACATTCGAAAAGCCAGAAAATAGTAGCCAGAAGAAATATCAGCATTCTTGGTTGCGATCTCAGTAGTTGTACTAGATTCAGTATTCGTGTTAATTTCATTATTCGAGCTAGAATCAATTTTAGGAGGAGCTACCCAATTCATTATATTTTTTTCGAACAAATTAGAAACTACAAACAAAACAACTATAAAACCCAATAGGCATAGAAGGTTACGTTTATTTCCTAGCTTCCTCCGAAAAATTTTCGATAGTAATAAACCTGAAACAAAAATTGGTATAATGGCCAGATGGCTTTGGTGTGAACTTAGACCAATAAATAGAATCGGAGTAAGGATGAATAGCTGACTTTTACTAAGTCGCTTTTCAAAAAATAGAAACAGGATAATAAAAGTAAGTGGTGTAAAAATATCACTCATTATCATTGTTGAAATCCATGGCAAAGTTGAAAATACTAACAATATTATGATCCCTATAAACTTAAGATAAGTAAATGATCTTAATACATGTTTACAAAAAATAAATAGGACTCCCACCACCATTAAATTTTGGAAAATAGCTACAAATTGCAGTGTCCCGAATAATCTAAAGATAAATGCTACATAGATTGTATATGTATTTGACCAATGGCTACTTTCCTTTAACTTAAATGCCCTATGTAAAAAATTTATTGAATCTCTTAGTAGCAAAGGAAATCCATTATGGAAGTGAAGTGATGATAGTATGGCTAAACAAAGTAAAATAACACCCCCTAGGATGAGATTTTTACTTATAAAATTAGTATTAGAAAATATGTTTCTGTTTGTCTCCATTTATAGTTTAAAGATATATTATATTTAAATATATAATAGACAAACTTCTTAATTAACATTACTGCGTAACTCTAATCTGTCTTTAAACATTTTCCATGTAATCCATACTTATTAATTAAAAATATGGCAAATAATAGTGAGTATTTTTAACCTAGTAAAATCAAAAATAAAATTTTGGGGAAGTATCGAAAACTAACGTATCGTTGTCTTGTTATTTCAACCATGTATAAAGACATGGAAAATAATGATGGCTTTAATGAGTCGACTATCTAAATAAATGAAGTTGTATTTATAACTTCAGATTTCGATCTTATTCGTTTTCTATAATTGAATAAAAAATTAATTAATATTAAAATCCCTAAATTAATCATCCATAAAGTTCTGGAACTATATCGAACATTTTCGAAGTTAGAAAAGGTGCCGCATATAATAGTATTCACTAAATGTGCGTATAAAATAAAGAAAATGATACAAAGTTCGTCAGACGCTAAAGACCATAATATTTTATCTTTTAAGAAAATTGCAATAAAAATAATCAAAATAGCGGGCAGGATAATTATCCACCAAACCATATTTATAATAGGGAAGACCCCACTAATAAACTCTGGATAATACTTGTGGTATTGTTTAGATTTTTTATAAAAAGCAATATCCAAAGGGTTTATTTTTCTAAAAGATTTCATAAAAAAATCTTTATTCTTGTTAAATTTTGGATTATGATAAGTTCGAATATTAGGATTTAACATAAGTGTAAAACCTCTGTTTATAATTAACTTAGCACAACCAAAGTAAAAGCGAGGTTGCAAAAAACAGTATAAAACAAACTCTTTATTATCCTTTGATAATATTTTATATTGCTCATTATTCTCATTTCGCAAGTCATATTTTACGTTTTTTACTTTTATCTCATTATCTGATATTACTTTGTCACTGCACAAATAATTTGTGTTACCAGGCCCACAAAAACCCTCTAATAAATTATCCAACTGTCCCGATTCATACATTCGAATTGCTAGAAAATAGTAGCCAGAAGAAATATCCGCTGTTTTTGTAGTTGGTTCAGTCGCTGTGATAGAATCAATTTTAGGAGAAGCGGCCAAATTCATAATATTTTTCTCGAAAAAATTAGAAATCACAAACAAAAAAGCTACAAAAGTCAATAGATGAAGAAGTTGGCGTTTGTTATCCATCTTCTTCCGAATAATTTTTGCAATTAATAAACCGAAAATGAAAATTGGAATAATTGCCAAATGACTTTGGTGTGAACTTATTCCAATGAATAAAATTGGAGTTAGAATAATTAAATGACCTCTACTAAGTTTCTTTTCGAATAATAAAAAGAGGATCATTAGAGTAAGTGGAGTTAAAAAATCACTCATGATCATTGTAGAAATCCAAGGTAAGGTTGAAAATAATAACAATATAATGACACCTATAAATTTAAGACAGGTGAATGATCTCATTGTATTCTTGCAATAAATGTAAAGAACTAACACTACCATCAAATTTTGGAAAATAGCAACAAATTGCAATGTTCCAAACAATCTATAAATTACAGATAAGAAGATTGCATATGTGTTTGACCAGTGACTACTTTCCTCTAACTTAGTAGCTCTAAGTAAATAACCGATTGAATCTCGCAAAAGCAAGGGAAATCCATTATGAAAGTGTAGTGATGATAGAATGGATACACAAAGTAAAATAACACCCAAAATGATTAGATTTTTACTAACATAATTTGTATTAGACAATATTTTCTTACTTATATCCATTAAAAGTATAAAGATATATTATATTTTTATATAATATGTAACAGACTGGTAGTTTAATTTAAGCGTAGATGCAAAATCTTAGTGGAAAGGGTGATTTACAATCTATTAACCTCAGTACAAGGATGAAAAATATAATTAATGATCTAATCATTAATTAATATTTTTGTAAGTTTCCACTATAAATTTTAAGATTTGAGAATGAAATCGGTCTTGTAAAAAGATTAGAATAATTTGAATGAAAATACTATTTGATGTTAATCATGCGGGTCATGTGCATTTTATCAAAAATGCATTTTGGGCTCTTACTGAAGAAGGTTACGATTGTCTCATTACAGCAAGCGATAAGCCATTAGTATATGAGCTTTTGAAAGAGAATAATTTACCCTATTATCCTATGGGACCAATAGGCAAATCACTGATCTCAAAATTTTTTAGATTATTTCTCCATGATATAAAATTACTCCTTTATTGCATTAGTCACCGACCACAATTGATTTTGGGCATAGTAGCAATAAGAGGATCCCATGTAGGTTGGATCTTAGGGATTAAATCTATTGTTTTCACGGATTCAGAGCATGCAAGAAAACAAATTGCTTTATTTCAGCCTTTTGCCAATGAAATCCAAACACCAAAATGGTTTCACAATGATCTTGGAAAAAAACAAGTGAGATATCAAGGATTTCATGAATTGGCATATTTACATCCAAATAACTTCACTCCAAATGACAAAGTGTTATCAAAATTAGGAGTTCAAAAAAACCAACCGTTCTATATCATACGCTTTGTATCTTGGGATGCGACACATGACATAAACCAATCGGGAATAGACCTAAAAGGAAAAAGAGATATTATTCAATTATTATCAAAAAAAGGTAAAGTTTTTATTACCTCAGAATATGAACTAGAACAAGAATTCAAACATTTAGAACTTGACATCCCTTTTACATTGCTTCATGATGCTATGTTTTACGCCTCTATGGTAGTAAGCGAAGGTGCAACTACCGCCTGCGAAGCTGCCATTCTAGGGATTCCTACGATTTATATAAATTCGATTAGCTTAGGATATATAACTTACTTAGAGGCCGACTTTGATTTGATTTATCACTTCAAAACTCAAGATAAAGTAGTAGAGAAAATAGAACAACTATTAGATAATCCTAATCTACGAGAAGAGTGGAGTAAGAAAAAGGAACATTTTATCTCCACTCAAAATGATACCTCAGAATATATTGTGTCTCTAGTTAAGAACTCAGAGTAACATAATTATTGAATAAGTGTGGATTAAGTATTCACCAAATATTCCTCAACATAGTTCTCAAAAATTTTGTTAGATTTTGATTTTTTGTAACTGTTATGCAATCTTAGCATTTTTTCTTTACATATATCTTTTTCCATTAATCCGTGAATAGCTTTGATTAATTTATCAGGTTTTAGATTATGAGGAGATAACGAAATTCCACAGCCATAATTAGATATACGTACAGCACAGCCATTCTGATCATACTTACTCCCACTGATTACTAACATCGGAATGTTAAAATGAATACACTCATTGATGGTATGTATTCCTCCATGATTAATGGATATATCTGCATGTTTCAAAACCGTTATTTGTGGAACTGATTCATATAAGAATAAATTTTTATGCTTGGACCATGAACCATATTTATCGAATGAAGGTCCTATTGATATTATACTAATATAGTTTGTCATTTCAGAAAGAACAGATAATATTATTTCAATCCCATAATGATCGCTATTAGTCATCGAACTCAGAGTTACAAGAATGAGTTTAACATTCTCGTTTTCTTTTTTATTTAGTATAAAATCAAAATCCATCAAGAATTTTTCTGATGGATGTTCTATTCTTTTGTCATGGACCATAGGATAAATGTAAAATAGATCTGAACATGATTCTTTATTAAACTCCAATGCTGGATGAGTTGAAGATAGAACTGGGAAGGACTTGTATATAAATGGCATTGGAAATTGATAAGAAATAAAAAATTTCAAATCAAAGTCCATTTGCTTCGCTAAATATAATATGAAATTCCTTCGGTTTATCCCCAAAGATGTGATAGCCTTTATCAAAGATTTTGTCCTTCGAACGAATCTAGAGTAAGCCCAAATTGAGTGTTGCTGGAAGCTAGATTTCGGCAACCTACTAGATGATAATGGCAAATTATCCTGCGCCTGCCATCCTGAAAACCACTGGTTCAAAAGCAAGAATGGCATACCTTTCGAATTCAAAAAAATAATGTACTCATGTAATTCAACATCAATGATTACCAGATCAATTTTTGCTTCTATTAGATGTTCCTCAAATGCTTTAAAATCTAGCTCATCTACCAAAGAATCGAAATACTCTCTTCTAGATATCAATGCCTTCTTAATCAAAGAAATACCCTCTAAGCCTTTTCTATAATCTACTTGAAACGCATTAATATGAAAATATTCAAAACAATTATCTCGAACATGTTTCTCTCTATCTTTGATACAACCTATATCCACATTATGTCCTTGGCACTTTAATCTATTTGCCATCGCAAGACTAGCATTAAAAATTCCATTTAATCCGCTATTCAGGATTAAGATATTTGCCATTATTGCTCGCTGTTGGATTCAATAATTGAAAGCATATCTTCCATAATATGCGCAGATAATCCTTGCACCGAAGGAAATTGAAAAACAAAATTGACAGGGAGCTTATATTCTATGGATTTTTCGAGACGTGACACAATCCTAATTGCATCCAAAGAGGTTCCTCCTAATTCAAAAAAGTCATCATCAATGCTAAGGTCATTTTGCCTCAATACTTCTTCCCAAATCTGAAGCAAAACCTCTTCTATCTCATTGGTTGGTTTTGCAACTTCCCGATTGGTTGTTGATTGTATTTGCTCAAGTTTCTTATAATCCACCTTCCCACTGCTGCTTAGTGGTATATGATCAACATGGACGTACTTCATCGGCACCATGTAATCCGGCAAATATTCGGCAACATGCGATTTGATTTTATTCACATCCAATGAATCTCCTTGATAGTAGGCGATTAGCTGTCCTTTAGATTTATCTTCCTCATATCCTATTTCATCAATGATTTTCTTTACTTCGACTTCATCTATATACTCTTCTATTTCATCGATGGTTTCTTCTTTAGTTTTATGTCCGGTCCGAACATCCCAACTGTAAGGAAAAGCATAATTACTAAATCCTTTTTGTTGTTTATGGATATAGATCCCTACCTTATTGATCAAACAATTTGTTGACCTCCCGGTATCCTCAGGTCTGATCCATGGCAACTTCGTATTGATGTATGCATATAAATTTTCTAGTGTTACGTCATGGTATCTATAAAAATCTACAATCTTTACTTTATCTAATACTTTCTGCTCTTCGATAAATTGTCCATTTGTCTGCTCGTAAGTTACATCTCTAACTGTATGATAGGCCTGCCTTGCCGCAAAAAGTGTTTCTTCTATTTCAGACGTATCCATCATAGGCTTCCAAAATACCTCTTCTGAAAGTTTAGTTTCAAAAAATTGTCCTCTGGAAAGACCCGTAACAATAAAGGGGATATTTTTATCGTATGCAATTTTAAGACTTAAATTATAGATCGTTTTAAAACAGCCATTGCAGACATTGCAATGAGTGTTGAGGCTATCTATGAATATATCATTCATAGCGGGTGTGGATCCAAAAATATGATCTACTCCCAACGTATTGACAATGCGCTGGATATTATCTTTAGCGTGATCTGATATATATCCATTATCTAGTGTAAACGCAAGTACCCGATATCCCTTTTCTACTAACTTGCCTAAGGCATAACTACTATCCTTTCCTCCACTGTATAGCATGATACAATCATATTCCGCACTTTGATTGATCGTAGAATCAAACAATTCTTTGAAGTCATCCTCAGTCTTAAAATACTTTTCTACTTTATTTTTATAAGTCTCAAAATTTCGACAATAACCACAGACATTATTTTGATCAAAATCTGCAGTAGGATAGTTAGAAGGTAGCCCACATTTAGAACAATGGGTATAATCTCCCGCTGTACTGTCTCCTATTTTTTTTAAGGTAACTATACATTGAGAAATTGATTGGTGGGTTTCGATAACTTCCTCAATTTCTCCAATTTCGATCCGTATACCTCCAACTTTTACCTGAGAATCCTGCCTTCCAAAATACTCAAAATCACCGGCCTCATTTATTCGAGCATAGTCTCCAGTTCTATAAAATGAAGCTGGAATATAATCATTTCCTGAAGAGTATTTGTTTTGAGTTAGTTCTGGATCATTTATATACTTATGGGACAGTCCTAATCCGCCAACACATAGCTCACCGATTACACCATTTGGCTTAGGAATCCCCAACTCATTGGCAATAAATGCAAAAGTATTTTTCAGGGGTATCCCGATTGGCAAATCTACTTTATCGTCATATATGTCAGCATTATACTCATAGACGATACATCCAATGGTTGCTTCAGTAGGCCCATACTCATTAAAGATAGAAATTTTTGAATTGTATTGATCGAATAGCCGGTCAGCCAATTTTTTGGTGAAATTCTCTCCCCCGACTATGATCGATTGAATAGAATTATTGACCTCAAGACCTTCCATCAATTTCAAATGAGAAGGTGTACATTTATAACAATTAATCAATTTATCACTAATTACATCTCGGATGGCTAAATCGATCCCATCAACTTCATCATAGATCGAAATAGAACCTCCAGTATATAACGGTAACAAGATAGATGTCATCGTTAGATCAAATCCCACAGAAGTAAATAAGGGCATGTGATAACTTTGATTTTCCTTAAGATACTTTGGTGCAATGGATTGCAAGTAGTTTGTTATTGAGGATTGAGATATGGGTACACCTTTCGGTCTTCCAGTAGAACCAGACGTATACAATATATAAAACTGCTCACTTGGCGCAAATATGGTTTCTGATGTCTGAGAGTTAGATTCAAAACAACTATAAATATTCAATGTTTTTATACCAATATCAATATTTTCTTCTGCATGAATTATAAAATCCGCATTCACATCACTACTTATATACTTTAACCTCTCTAAAGGAAAATTATAAGGCACCGGCACAAAGGCCGCTCCCGTCATAAGTATGCCTACTAAAGAATAAACAAAATTCTGTGATCGAGGCAAGTATATAATGACCTTACTGTTAGCTCCAAGGCCAAGAGAGTTTATTTTATGAGCGACAGCAGCTGATTTTGCATTCAGCAGATCATAGCTTACGGTTTCTTCATTATGATGAAGCGCTACCTCATCGGGTCGAGATGCAAACTGATGCTGTAATATATTTATAAAATAATCCTTTTTGTCAATCTTACTATCCTGAATAGATTGTACCTGATCGTGAATTTCTTTTATTTCATTTTCAGGAAGAATGCACAATTTATTCAATGGAAACTTTGGCTTTATTTGCACTAACTTATTGATAACACGCTGATAGTCCGTAGCTATATTATCCCCTATCCTTTTTTTCTCATGATCTGACTTTACATCAAAAGCGAGCGTATATGCATCCGTTGATTTATATCTGAAAATATGAAATCTCAAAAAGTGATGACTATCCATATGACCACAATGACGCCAATTACACTCGATCTTAAATCCATTAAAGTCAACAAAATTTAAATCAAAAAAATTGATAATAATACTTGGCAAAGTAGATGCTCCTGATTCAACTTTACTTTGACGTAAAATTAAAAAAGCATATACTTTCTGATACACGTCAGTAAATTGATCGTTGACGCTGAATTCGATATTTTTGTTTAGTATTTCCAATAAAGGTTTAGAGAGATGCTTGCTTTTCTTAGAGAATCGCTCAGAAAAAATGTTTGATATTCCAATCGACTCACTATCACCACTTAACTTCGAAATAGTAATAATCAAAGAAGTAATCAAGTAGGTCAATAAATCCAAATTTGCCGCAATGGTCCTTAATTCGTATTGAGCTAAACTCTCGAAAATGGAATCAATGGTTTCTTGATTTATTGCAAATATAGTTCTGTCTGATGCTGTAGTATGAGGATTTACAAATGTTGACCCATACAATGAAAAATTATTCTTACCTCTCAAATTTTGATCGACAACGTTATCATCTTTGATCGATTTTTCTAGCTTGAAACTATTGGCGTAGGTTTCGGCATCATCTTCTGTAAGCTTTTGGGTATCACCATTTATCAATGCTTGGTATATTCCTGATAGCTTATTAAAAAACAACTGAAAGCAATATGCGTCGGTGAAAATGTGATGTTGATTAATATACCAAACAAAATGATCTTCTGATTTTTTAATCAGTGCAGTGAAATATGACTCATGTAATAAATCAAAATTAATTTGATTTTTTTCTTCGATCCAATCTTCAATATTTACTTTGGAATCTTTGGAAAGATCTATAAACTCTAAGTTTGGAACGTGGTCAGTTATCCGCTGGTGTGGGTTATCGACATCTGTCTCATCGACTACTAATCTTAAAATTGTAGTTGTTTCCACAAGTTTATCAAAAGCATTTTTAAATATTCTTTCGTCTATTGGGCCAAAAATATCAAAAGTAAAAATCATATTATACAGAGGCGCAGTGGGGTTCAGTTTCTGGCCCTTCCAAATCGATTTTTGAAACTTAGTTAGAGGTAGTACTTTTTGCATTAGGGTCCTTTCTTATTTAGCTAATCTATTCATAATGTATGCCTCGATAGCTTGGATATTTAGGAAGTTTTCAATCACTAAATCAGTAGGCGGCACTTTTATTTCATATTTAGTTTCAACGGCAGCTACTAATCTAATAAGAGCCATAGAATCCAAGGTGCCCGTTGTAAGTAAGTCTGAATTTGGCTCAACTTGGAATTCATCATCTTGGATGATATCTTCTCTTAATATATTTATAATTTGTTCTCCTATTGTCATTTTGCCAACGATTTGTAATCCACCTTTCCTGCATTTGTCCGTGGAATCGAATCAGTGATTCGTATTTCCATTGGCATTGCATAATGAGGCAATAATGTGGATAGATATTTTTTAATCTCCGATTGAGTTATCATCTTTCCGTTTCCTACTACATCTGCAAATATAGCCCATGCGTCTTCTAGCCTCTTTGAATATACTGCGGCCTCCAATATATCATTATTCTTAATTAAAGTATTCTCAATTTCATTTAATTCTACTCGATGTCCTCTCACTTTTATTTGTCGATCTGATCGTCCAAGAAATACTAAATCACCTGAATCCAGTAACTTTACAATATCTCCCGTTTTGTAGTATCTTTGCTCCACTCCATCCGAATCTTTTTCAGTGATAAAACATTTGTCTGTCAACGTAGGTTGATTCCAATATTCTTTCATTTGGGTAGAAGATGCTACCAATAATTCCCCTTCTTTACCACTTTCTTCTCCTTCCAATATTTTTACTTTTGTCTCAGGCCAGGCATTACCTAACGACAATGGCTGTTGCAATTTGGTATCCTTGTTAAAATTATAATAAGTGCATTGGTTGACCTCCGCCGGACCATAGACATTGCTGAAAGTAGCCTCTGGCAAGAATTTAAATAATTCTTTTATATGTTTCACTGCAAATGGTTCGCCCCCAAAAAGGACCCATTTTAAATGACTCAGATCTTTATCAGCCAAACTACCACTCTGTAGCATTTGTATTAATGCCAAAGGAACAGAATACCAAATTGTCATTTTTTCTGCCTCTATAAGTTTAGATAAACTTGTAGGAAATAGTGTATGCGCTTCTGGAACTAGGATTGTACACCCTCCTACAGACGGCATCGTTAAGTAGCCAAGGGTAGAAATATCGAAATGCAAGTGGGAGTGATTACCCAAGATATCATTACTGTCAATACTATATAATTCAGCAGATAACTTTGCATAACTATAGCCACTAAAATGGGTATGGACTATGCCCTTGGGATGCCCCGTAGTCCCAGACGTGTACATGATATACGCAATGTCAGTTTCAGCCAAACTGACTGATGGAGATGACTTTTTAAAAGATAAAATATCCGTCCAACTGAAGACCTTTGTGTCATCTGATGCATCTTGGTCTATTCCTATAATATATTCTAATGAGGTATTTTCTGCTCCTAACTGGACCACCTTATCTTTAAATTGATTGTTGCTTATAATCACTTTGATTTCGCAATCTAAAATTATTTCTTTGATCCGATTAATAGGTAAATTGCTGTCTATGGGAACGTATGCCGCACCGGCAGAAAAAATTCCATAAACACTGTAGGCGCTTTCTAATGATCGATTCATCAGTATTCCTATTCGATCTCCTTTCGCAACTCCAATATCTAGAAGGAAATTAGCCAAACTATTTGACTTATATGTTAGCTCCTCATAACTGATAGATTGATTGTGTTGCTTGAAGGCAATGTTTTGAGGATATTTTTCTGCTGACGAAAATAAACTATGTGATAATATACGCTTCATTAAAAAGTAAATTCAATATTCCAATTTTCCTTTAATTTATTTAAATCATCCTTATAATATTCAAATAGATCGATACTCAAGTTTTCAGAAATAGGTGAATATCTACCTACATTCATTGGTGTGAACGATGACGGTAAAATCTGATCAATTTTCAAAAAATTATAGACTTTTAACAATTCACTACTTGTTTTGTTGAATAAATCTTCGCTTTTCAGGACAATTATTTGATTTTTACTAAAAAAGTCAAGCCAAACAGACAATTGTTTGGCATATTTTCCTCTCTCTAAGTAATAATAATTGTGTCTATCGTTACTGTAGCTCTCGTTATCGATCGCTAATTTATTGAGTTCATAATTTATTGCTTCTTGGAAAGTACCTCTTGGGTCTATTCCTAACCTTTTGTTCATTTGGTAGGCAGAATAGGCCCTTTCAATAGGGTTTCTTAGCAGTGCTATGAGTTTTATGTTTGGATATAGATCATGGACGCGCTTTGGAGAATCAGGGTGAAATAAATAATCAGGTGAAGCTTCGCCGGTAATAAAATTGTTAGATCTTGATGGATAATGGCTAAGATACCAATTTAGTCCTTTATTATAGTTAATATTAAAATATTGTAACTCTTTCTTGATCGGCCTCTTTATTTGAGGATGAAATTTCAAGTAATAAAATAGAGAAGAAGTCCCTCCTTTCTGAGTTCCTATGATCAAAAAACTAGGATTCATTCTATTATGAACAGTTATTCTTCCAAAGGAATGTAGCAAGGCGGTCTTAAACTCCCAAATTGCCTTCTTTAAGGTTTTGCTCATGCAATTGATTATAGTCCTAAGTGGCCTGCAATAATATTTCGTTGGATATCTGAAGTTCCTGCATAAATAATACCTCCAATGGCATCACGCAACCCGCGTTCTATCCCATTCTCTGTCAGATATCCAGATCCTCCAAATATACGAATCGCATCCATGCTTGACTCTACATAACTCTCACTTAGAAACAGCTTAAGGATCGCACCGTCTAACATTCCCGGCATATCATTGTATTTCATCCAAGCTAATTTATAAATTAATAATTTTGCAATTTCTAATCTAGATTTCATATCCGCAATTCTATGTGATATTGCTTGAAAGCTAGAGATTGATTTGCCAAATTGTTTTCGTTTTTTTGCATATTCAATGGCCAATTCTAATTGTTTTTCCATAGACCCTAACTTACATGCCAGCATACAACATCGATCATATTCGAGGGAATAACTAGAAATACTCCATCCAGCACCTGCTTGTCCTAGAACATTTTGATCTGGTACAAAACAGTTCTCAAAGTTTAGTCTACCGATGGGGGCTGTCCTAAGTCCCATTTTATTTTGTACGGGAAGTCGAGTAAAACCATCTGTGTTATTTTCAACAATAAAGGCAGTTAAGCCCCATTTCCCATGAGCTGGATTTGTACTGGCAAAAACGAGTGCTATGTCACATATTGGGGCCAAAGTCACCAGTCTTTTGTGTCCATTCAATATATAACCACCATCTACTTTAGTGGCTTCAGTCTTCAAACTGAAAACATCTGACCCAGATTCATCTTCACTAAGACCGTGAGCTCCTATCCATTCACCTGAAGCCATTTTAGGTAAATATTTTAGCTTTTGTTCCTCACTACCAAATTTTGAAATTGTCATTTGGACGGTCCATAAATGGGCATTTACAGCTAAACCTAAGCCAACATCATTGCACCCATAGCCAAATGCCTGCAATGCATAAGTGGCACGTAAAACGTCGATTTCTGAGTGACTTCCTCCATATTTTGCCTCACATGCAAGACCAAGGATGCCAAATTCTCCACATTTATCCCATAATTCCCTAGAAAATTCACTTTTATAATCCCTTTCTATCATATCACTAGTCAATGCAGAAGCTGCGAAAGCTAGTACTTTGTCTCTATAATCATTATATTCCTTCGGCCACGAAAAATCCATCTATCAATTTTGTATTAATTAAGCAATAAAAACCATTCGTATCATTTATATTTAGCCCGTTAAAGTAGTAAAGCTATTGAACAATATAAGAAGTATCGGCCATCTTTTAGGAAAGCAAGAGAAGAAAAGGTTTTTAATCTTAGTTCTACAGATGATAATGGCCGCTTTGTTAGAGTTTACTGGGATTGCACTTGTCTTACCCTTTATTAAATTAGCTGGTAATCAACTGCCATTGGAAAGTATGCCAAGATTTCTATCTTCGCTATCTATCTTCAATCAGAAGCAAGATATGCTGATCGTCATTGGATTTACAATTTTTCTACTGATTGTTCTTTCTACTATATCAAAGATATACCTTTCATGGAGAGAACAGAGGTTTATATGGGAGATTTCGCACAAACTTGCCATACAACAACATAAAAACATATTAGCAAAGCCTTACGCATTTTTTATCGAAAAAAATTCAGCTGAAATCATTACAACCCTTATTGTTGAAACTTCGACAGCTGTCCGTGGAATTTTATTGCCAAGCGCTCAAATTATTTCAAATTCGTTTATTGCGATTTTATTTCTCGCACTAATAACCTTTCTTCATCCAAAAATTAGTCTAATATTCATTTTCTTCAGTGCACTAATCGGCCTAATCATCATCTTAATGGTCAAAGAAAAATTAAAGATACTAGGTCAAAATCGAATCCGGTTAGAAAGGTCTAGATTCGTGCAATTGAAAGAATCCATAGTTGGAATTAAAACTGTGAAATCGAGTCAGAAAGAAAGTTTCTTTCTCAATAAATTTGAAGATGTTTCTTCAGATTATAGCAAAATAAAACCGCTCGTAAACACACTTAATACCGTACCTAAAAATATATTTGATATAGTATTATTTGGAGGAGTTATTTTGGCAGCAACCCTATTGCTTATTAATGGAACGAATATAACTTCATTTTTACCAAGTCTTACTTTTTATGTTTTTGTAGGATTTAAATTGCTCCCTACATTTCAAAACATTATAAATTCAATCATCACGATTAGATTTAGTTGGCCTTCTCTTCGGGCAGTATTCGATGGTTTACAAAAAACAGATGATCACACAATAATTCAGACAAAAAACAATACACTTTCCTTTAAAGACAAAATAGTTCTTTCCAATTGTTATTTTGAGTACCAACCAGATAATTATATTTTGAAGGATATAAATATTGAAATTAAGAAAGGTCAAAAAGTTGGTATCGTTGGCTTTTCTGGCTCAGGTAAAACTACATTGGTAGAAATTTTATCTGGATTATTAGCACAAACCAAAGGACATATATTTGTAGATGATGTAGAGATAGATAAAAATAATCGATTCGAATTGATGCGATTAATTTCATTTGTGCCTCAAGATGTTTTCTTTTTTGATGATAGTATTTTGAAGAATATTACTTTAGAAGAAGATGACTCTCATATAGATAACGATCGATTATCCACAATTTTAGAAATTTTAGACTTGAATGATTTCATGAATCAATTACAACAAGGACTTCATACCCATGTTGGTGAGTTTGGAATCAAACTAAGTGGAGGTCAGAAACAAAGAATCGGATTTGCAAGAGCATTATATAAAAAACCTGAAATTTTAATATTGGACGAGTCTACCAGTGCATTGGATTACATCACTGAAAAAGAACTTCTTGCCAATCTCAAAATTCACTTTCCAGAACTAACTATTTTAAAAGTCGCTCATCGACTTAAAAGCGTCATAGATTGTGAAAATATTTTCTTCTTGGATCAAGGGGAAGTAATGGCAAGTGGTACATTTAAATATATTGCAGAAAATAATAGTTTATTTAAAGAAATGGTCAGTGCAGGCACCTTTTCAAATTGAAGAATTATGATTAAAAAACACTACTTACAGAAAGTTATACTTTGTTTCATTTTAATGAGTACTACCTTTATTACATTTGCTCATCAACCTGATCAAAGTTACCTCTACTTTAGAATATATCCTGATAGAATCGAAGGAACAATAGAACTTACAATCAAGGATATCAATTTGGCATTTGATAAAGAAATCGATCCAAAGCCATACTTCAAAGAACCAAATGCAGAAATAGAAAAAGCTCCACTACCTGCCGAATGGGAACAATATATACCCGAATTAAAAGAGTATCTGTTATCTAGAGTTAGTATAAAAAATGGAGATCAGATTCTCAATATAAATTTTAAAGATTTTGAAATACTTTCTTTAAGTAGATCTGTCTATATATTGCATAATTTCGAATTACTACCTGCTATTACTACTCCTGAAAATTTGGAGATAGATTATAACTTAATTTTCGATAAACATACTATTCATCGTGGTTTGGTGATCATAGAGCATAATTGGAAAGCAGGAGTGATCAACAATGAATCGATCAGTTCTCTCATCTTTTCACCAAGCAATACGACACAAACATTATCACTAACAAATCTGTCCCTTTGGAAAGGATTTGTGGCCATGATCAAGCTAGGAATGTGGCATATATACATAGGTGTAGATCACATATTTTTCCTACTCGCACTTATATTACCTGCAGTCATATTAAAAAGAACTCGAGAAGACAGAGCTATAGTTCCGGTAAGTACGTTTCGGTCAGCATTCTGGTACATCTTGAAGATTGTAACACTTTTCACCATTGCACACAGTATAACTCTAACCCTAGCGGCCCTAGGAATTATACAGTTGGAAAGTTGGTTGATTGAATCTATCATAGCAATTTCCATTGGACTTGCTGCATTACATAATATTTATCCTATTTTTTCTAAAAGCGAAAACGTCATTGCTTTTGTATTTGGATTATTTCATGGATTAGGTTTTGCAAGTGTATTGGGAGAAAAAGGAATAGAAGGAGAATATTTGGCTCTTTCTTTATTTGGATTCAATGTAGGCGTTGAGATAGGTCAGGTATTAATAATTTGCGCATTATTTCCTATTTTATTTTTACTTAGAAAAAAGAGCTTTTACAAACACATCTTATTCTATGGTTCTTTATTTTTAATAGCGGCCTCCATATATTGGTTTATCGAGAGATTTTTCGATGTAAATTTTCTACTCGATGATTACATCGGTAAAGCCATCAATAAAGTTCTCAAAATAATTGGATTAAAATAAAACAATGGATGAGTTTGACAAACGATAAATCCAAATCCGTTTTAAGTCAATGGAAAAATCTACAAAAAGTTAGTGTAGACACTAACCAGATAACGAGTACCAAAGAACGTACTGACAAAAAAGAACATTTACCATCAACGAGTCAGCAAAGATTGTTTTTCTTAGAGCAACTCTTTCCGGACAACCCAATCTATAATCTCACAGAGATTTGGAATTTTAAGGGAGCATTAGATAATACATTATTTTTGAATGCGCTTACTGCAGTTAGTAAAAGACAAAATACACTACGGACCACATTTCACATAGATGACGATCATATCAAATGCAAAATAAATAAGGATTGTAATTATGATTCTGAAATCATCGATTTTAGTCACTTGGAAGAGGAGGCCTTAGTTATTGAGTTGGAAACAATTACTAGGAAGAAAGCCCGGAAATCTTTTGATCTTTCTGCCGGCCCATTATTGAGTATTACCATTTGCAAACTTGACAATTACTCCTTTCAGATCATTATAAATGTGCATCACATTATAAGTGACAAATGGTCAATGAGAATTTTAAGAGAAGAAATTTCGACAATTTACAAATTACTAAAGTCAAATAAAGAAGTAGATATCCCCCCACTTAGCAAACAATATTACGACTTTGCGGAAGAGGAAACCAAATCAAAAATTGACCCAACGCACATTTCCTATTGGAAAAGTAAATTAGACAGCTCTGCTCAAAATGTAACACTACCATATGATAAAGATTCACATAAGAATGAAACACTTTCAGGAAAATACTCTACTAAAAGTTTGCCCATAAATTTATTCAAACAAATAAAGTCATTCTGTAAGGATCATAAAATGACTTCATTTAACTTTTTTCTGAGTGTTTTTAAAATTTTAATATATAAATATACTGGCGAAAGTGACATCGTAGTCGGAACGCCTATATCTACCCGTTCTAAAACTGAGTATGAAAAAATTATTGGCTTTTTCAATGATACGATAGCACTAAGATCACTCATCGAAAAAGAAACTACATTTCTTGATTTTTTATCCATTACACGCAATACCGTTTTGGAAGCTTTCCAACATAAGGATATTGGATTTCAAAATATTATCAATGAAATAAATCCCAATCGCTCTGTTTCTATAAATCCTCTCTTTCAATTAATGTTCCTATATCACCAAGAATATAATGAGTCAGATTTTACCGAAGACATTAGTATTAAAGTTAATAACTTCGATATGGGTGTATCAAAATTTGATCTCACTCTATACGTATCAGAATCAATAGATAACTTTGAACTTACAGTGGAGTATGCTACCGACCTATATACTGAGTCATACGTTCAAAGAATACATGAGCACATAGCTGTATTATCAAAACAAATTCTTAGTGCACCCAATACACCTATTCAAAAATTAACTTGCTTAAGTGAGAAGGAAATAGATGAGTTATTTCGAATTGGCACAGGGCCATACCTTACTATAGAAGAAGATCATCTTATAGCTTCAATTTTCAAGAAGGATATTGGACATCAAATTGCATTGACAGATGAAACAAAATCAATCACCTATGACGAGCTTGATAGTCAATCAAACCAGATCGCAAATCAACTTAGTTTAGTAAATCAAGGTTCTGTAAATCAAGGTTCTGTAAATCAGGGTTCGATAATTCAAGGTTCGCTAAAGCAAGGTGCAACAAATCAAAACCCTTCGATTGTGGCCATCCTCATGGATCAATCCGTTGACTTTGTAGTAGCAATGATCGGGATACTCAAGGCTGGACTATGTTATTTACCCTTAGATAACTCCTATCCAACAACTCACATCCATCGCGTATTACAAGAAGCAGATGTCAAATTAATAATATGCAATGATCCGAATATCATAAAAGAATATGGCGGATACGAGTTTCTAAATTTGAATGTCATAAAAGCCTCAGAGGAATTTGTGTTGCAGGAGATCGACAAGAATGCGGCTGCCTATGTGATTTTCACTTCAGGAAGTACAGGAAAACCCAACGGGGTGGTTATTTCACATAGCAATCTATTAAATTCTACAAAGGCAAGATTCGATTTCTATGAAGATCAACCAAGTTCGTTCTTGCTTCTGTCGTCATTTTCTTTTGATAGTTCTGTAGCAGGAATATTTTGGACTTTGATGAATGGTGGCAAATTAGTGATCCCAAAACTACAATCTGTTCAGGATGTTGACATAATTTCTACATTGATCAGCAAAGAAAAGGTAAGCCATACATTGTTGATTCCTAGTCTATATGCGGTGTACTTAGAGCATATCCCTGTAGAAATTTTGGAAACGCTTAAAGTCGTAACACTTGCCGGCGAAGTACTAACTACCAGCACGGCAGAGAAACATTTGACTCATGCTCCTACAATTAGATTATACAATGAATACGGCCCCACAGAATCCACTGTTTGGGCATGTGCTCACGAAGTAAAAAGCCCATTATTGGATAGTAAAATTCCAATTGGAAAACCTATTGCGAATACCACTTTGGTGACCTTAGATAAAGATCAGAACTTAACACCAAGAGGGATTCCAGGCGAGTTGCATATTCTAGGTCCATCCGTCAGCTCCGGTTATTTAAAGACAAATAATTCTAGGAAAGGTAAATTTGTAACGACAGAATTTTACGGCAAAAAACAGTCACTTTATAAAACTGGTGATTGGGTCAAATGGGACGAGAATAATAATCTCTTGTTTATTGGCCGAAATGATCATCAAGTAAAAATAAGAGGTCATCGAATAGAGTTAGGTGAAATTGATTCGGCTATAAATTTCTACAACAAGGATCTACAGGCTGCCACAATTTTCATCAAAGATCGCAATACTCTAATCTCTTACGTTCAATCCAAAGATCCTATAGAAGAAAAATCATTGTTGAAATATTTAGGTGATAAGTTGCCTAAACATTTCTGTCCCGACAAGATCATCAGGATTGAAAATTTCCCTTTGATGCCAAACGGAAAATTGGATATAAATAGCTTAAAAGAATTAGCCCAAAGCACTAAATCCGTTTCTCAAAAGATTGACAATCAAACAGATCTTGAATCTAAAATTCTTGACATATGGAAAGAGGTACTTCAAAATAAAGATCTTACAATTCATGATAACTTTTTTGAATCAGGCGGAGATTCTATTCAGATAATTAGAGTAATTTCTAAACTTAGAAAAGATGGACTCGCACTATCGCCTAAAGACATTTATGAACATCAAAATATTAGTTCACTCACAAGTATCCTAGAACAAGAACAATCCCAAGAATCTCAAATTTTCATTTGGGACAAATTACCTTTATCTCCTATACAAGAATGGTTTTTTAGCACTCATCTACACAACCCAAATCATTGGAATCAAGGATATACATTTGAACTAAATACTCCACGTTCCACCGATAAAGTTCAAAATGCAATATCCCAAATTATTGATCATCATAGCATTTTCAATGTGTGCTTTATAAAAGAGCATGACAAATGGTTTTGCAAAAGAAAGATATATAAAAAAGAAGCATTTATTAGCGTCAAAAACAATGATGAAAAAGAGCCAATTGAAATTGATATTTCTCGAGGACCATTAGCACGATTTACTCTTATAGAAAAAGACGGTATGGTAGCTAGTGGTTCGATCATAATGCATCACTTAATCACAGATGCGCTTTCGTGGAATTTATTGTTCAGTGACTTAGAAGACAAAATAGCTGGTGAGCAATTTCAAAACAATGCTGAAAGCTTTGACTATTTTAAATGGATATATAATTTAAAATTATTATCTACTACTAGTATATATGACGACACACTACCTTATTGGAATAGAGCTTTAGAACAGAAATCAAGTTTTTTCTCCAAGCATAAAATAAGTAGAGAAAAAAATGTAGTTACTATAAATAAAACAATAAGTAAAGATACTACCCAATCTATAAAATATAAAACAAGACAGTTTAGTAATTTAAAAATTGATGAAATTATCATTACATGTTTTTTACAAGTGTACTATAATAATACTAAAGAAAACAACTTAACCGTCATGCTAGAAAGGCACGGCAGAGATAATGATTCAAAAGAAATTAATTTAAGTAATTCGATTGGGTGGCACACAACATATTTTCCAGTGCACTTTCAATTATCAAATAGTGACTCAACTATAGAGTCTTTACTGAACATCAAAGAGCAAGTAAGAAGTGTCCCTAATAATGGTCAATCTTACGGGGTATTGCGATATTTATCCAATAAGATAAATAAAAAATCTAACGCCAAAGTAGTTATCAATTATCTGGGAGAGCATCTTACAAATAGCTCCAAAACATTCCGTTCCTTAAATTTTATACGAGAGGGAATGCGAGACATAAACAGTGAAAGAGAATATGTAATCGAGATAAACGCTTGGATTGAAGATGATTCTTTGGAAATTGCCTTTTCTTATGATCAACTTCAACTCGACCCAAAAGAAATGGAATCATGGTGTGATGAAATATATAAGACTATCTCTATCATCGCTAGAGACTTAGAAAATGCGCCACCTGTAAAAACACCTTCTGATTTTGATTTTCGTTTCACTCAAGATGACATCCAAACTATATCTACTTCTAAGATAAACTCAAATACTAAAATTGCAGATCTTATAGAACTAACGGCCACTCAGTCTGCGCTTCTATTTCACCACTTACACAACACAAAAAATGATCAAGGATTAATTATTGCAAAAGCCAATCTAAATGGTGAAATCAACACAGATAATCTACAAAAAGCATGGAATATGCTTATTGAAAAACACGAGGTCTTACGATCCTATTTTATGTGGGACGGGATCTCTAAACCTGCACAGGTAATTTGTGAAAATGTTGAATTTGAAATTGATTTTAATGACAATCAGTCAAACCAAAATAGTGATTTCAAACAACAGATTGAATCGTGGATCAACAACCAATCATATCATGGGTTAACATTGGATACTCCTTCAATCTATAAACTCGGATGTTTTAAGTTATCTAACAATCTTCATCGGTTAGTATTTATTTGTCACCATATTTATTTAGATGGATGGAGTACCAGTAATTTGTTCAATGAATTTATTGAAATTTATACTTCACTTGAAAAAAATCAAATTCCAAAACTAGATAGCGTACCGTCATTATCAAAGTGGAAGAATTACTTTGATGACATGAGGGATGATCCTTACACCACGCAATTTTGGCAATCGTACTTAGAAAATGCTAAACCTTCTTTCTTAAAGAAAAATTATACAACTACATCTAATGAATTTGATTCGATAACGATAGAATTGAACGAGCAAACTAGCCGCTCACTATCATCCGATATAAAGAAATCAAGGATTACATTGAATATTCTATTTATAGGTATCTGGTCTTGGTTGTTGTCAAATTATTTAGATCAAGAAGAAGCAACAATTGGCATAACTTATTCAGGCAGGTCGCTCCCACTAAATCAAATTGATCGATTAATCGGTATGTTCAGTTCTGTGCTACCGATCAAAATAAAGTCAGGTAGAAATAATGAAATTGACTTCAATTATATTCAATCTCAATTTAACGATATTCTGGTGAAAGATGCCGTGAGCTTAGACGATCTCACTATAAATACAAGTCAGCTGCAAACAGAATTATTCGATACACTCCTAATTGTGGAAAATTTTGCAGCACCTAATAACGATTCAAATAAAGTATATCTTTCAGATTTTGGCAGTCAGATTAGCAGTATGATTCCATTTTGTCTCATCGTGATTCCTGGCAACAAGATCAAACTAACTCTTCGATATAATACACAGACCTATCGTACCGAAGAAGTTCAGTCCATATCATCAGATATACACCAAATACTCTCAAGTATAAGAATTACGGATGGCAAATCTAACATTGATTCAGTTCCAGAATATAAAATTAAAGATACTATTAAAGACACGCCTTCTGATCCTAAATTTACACAGGCACCAGAAATAAGAATAGAACAGAATGACTCTCTAGATTTCCAAGAGAAACTACTAAATATATGGAAAGAAATTCTGAATAATGATAAGATTACTATTAAAGATAATTTTTTTGAAATAGGTGGAACTTCATTATTAGCTGTAAGAATTTTCAATAGAATCAATGAAGAAAGTTCCATCAATGCTTCTCCTATTCTTTTACTTAAAAATAATTCAGTTCAATCATTATCCAAAGTACTATTAAGTAATCAAGCACAAGAAAGCTGGCAATGCCTATATCCCTTAAATGAAACAGGTAGTCGACCTCCCCTATTCTGTTTTCATGCAGGTGATGGACATATCATGTTTTTTAAAGACTTGGCAAATGCCATAGGGCCTGATCGTTCCGTGTATGGGATTCAGCCAGTTGGTTTGGATGGATCAGAAATTCAATTTTCTACGATCGTGGAAATGGCAAATTTTTACATTAGAGAAATTAAGAAAAAATATCCAACAGGCCCTTACCACCTTATGGGAACCTGCTTTAGCAATTCAGTTACTTTCGAAATTGCAAAACAACTAAAATCAGAAATAGGAAGCATCATTATTGTTGATTCTCCTCCACCGTACTTCAAAGAGTTATCTAAGCTAAAAAAATGGCTAAGTTGGATTGTCACTTTAAATTTCTCTAAGTTGGCACAAGCTTTTAATAATTATTTCAAATACTCTAAATTAAGAGAACCCACAGATATCCAAGAAAAGAATTTATTCAATACGGCGAAGCATCTAAGACATATACTAAGTCAGTATCAATGGTCTCCACAAGACATTGACATCACACTAATTAGGAGCAGTGAGAACAATGATGATCTATATAAGAATTATCACATTCTAAATTGGAAATTATTAGCTAAAGGCGGGCTACAATTTAAGACTGTCCCAGGTAAACACCTTGAAATTTTCGATGGGGAATCGGCTAGGATAATGGCAGAAATTACCAATTTAATTCTTAGTCATCATGAATCCTAAACAGTGGATCTCAACGACCGAAATAAACAAGCTCAAAAAATCTAATATCCACATCTACAGAATAGATACGCACGAATTTCAGGAAAAATTTACCGATCTATACAATGAAAAATTTCTCTCCAAACCAGAAATTATAAGATTAAATAAATTCAGATTTGAAAAAGATAAACTAGCATTCTTTACTTCAAGATTTGCACTGAGATACCTTTGTTCAAAATACCTAAACTCTAAAATTCAGCATTTGGAATTTGAGATTCAAGAATACGGGAAGCCATGCTTATTAGATGACCCTGATTTACAATTCAACCTTTCTCATTCTGGACATCTCATTGTTTTGGCTTTTGGCTTACAGCATCCAATTGGTGTTGACACAGAAGTCTATGACTATTATATAGATCATTTAGATTTGGCAAAATCGGTGTTTTCCAAAGGTGAAATAGCTCAGTTGAAAAGCATGAATCATGAGCATATCGTAAGTGGCTTTTATAATTGTTGGTCTAAAAAAGAGTCCTTCATAAAAGCCAAAGGATTAGGCTTACAAATCCCTCTGAATCAATTTACTGTAAGAATATTTGATGAAGGCAACTTTAATTTGTCTTCCATTCAATGGAATGAAGAAGAAACATTTCGATGGCAGAATTTCAATTTTCCTATAAAGGAAAATTATGCAGCCGCCTGCTCATGTAATAGAGAAATTACAAATATTGAATACTATGAAATTACACCTCTGATATTTAACAAAATAAAGAAGATCTAAAATTGGATATATTTCAATCTTTAAGTTAATATTTAATTGATTTATTCGATTTAGAGATGGACAACAATACCAATTCTCAAATTAAATTAAATATCTTTGCTTTAAGAACCCCTAAACAAATAACATATGCCCTTAAGACAAATAAATCAAACAAGGATAAATATAATTTTAATAATTTTACTCGTCCCTTTTCTTGCATTTTCCCATGGCGTCAGCGCCTCTGATCAAGCCATATTGAGAGAAGGCGGATTGTTATCTTATATATTGGTGGGTGCAAAACATATGATTACAGGTTATGATCATCTTCTATTCTTGACAGGTGTAATCTTTTACCTCAATAATTTCAAGGACATTGTTCGATTCATTACCGTATTCACGATAGGCCATAGTATTACATTGATCTTTGCAACCTATCTTGGGATTAAAGCCAATGAGCACCTTATAGATGCTGTAATTGCTATTAGTGTGCTCTATAAAGGATTTGAAAACCTAGGAGGGTTTAAGTCTTGGTTCAGTGTCAAATCTCCTAATTTACTATTTATGGTTTTTATATTTGGATTAATACATGGATTTGGATTATCGACTCGACTCCAATCTTTTGATATGGGATCTGGTCAATTTTTAGCGAAAATAATCAGCTTCAATATTGGTGTCGAACTAGGACAAATTTTAGCACTTATTCCAATTGTATTTATTATTTCTAAATGGAAACCATTAAAAAGCTATGAAACATTTTATAAAATGGTAAACTGGTTTTTAGTTTTTGCAGGTATAGCTTTATTTATATTTCAAATGTATGGCTACATGCATGAACATTGATTAAGGGATCAAAATTATTATTTTACTTTTTATGAATGTCTGTCTACAGTTTGTACGCTGGAAGCAAAGTTTTTACATAAAGATTAAACGCAGATGAAAATAGTGATCGATCTTATTCACCCCGCCCATGTTCATGTGTTAGGAAATGCAATTAAACTCTGGCAAAAGAATAGACATGAAGGGCAGGTTACATCTCGAATTAAAGATTGCACCATCGAACTACCTGATTATTATCAGATAGAACATACATGTATTAGCAAAATTGGCTCGGGTCTATTTGGATTACTTTCTGAATTACTTATTCGAAATATAAGACTATTAAAAATCTGTCTTTAGTTTAAATCTGATGTTTTTGCTAGCATACCAGGTCTCCCTGCCACTCACGTTGCAATGCTAATGGGTAAAACCATCTCTAATTTTTTATGATACTGAATTTGTAGGCCTTATAAATGTTATTAGCTACCCTTTAGCCTCAGGCATATTCACGCCAGAATGCTACCGTGGAATTATTAATGATCGCCAACAACGCTATGCTGGATTTCATGAGTTGGCATATCTGATCCCCAATCGATTTGCAGCAGATCGTTTTGTGATTAAAGAGTTGGGTATCATAGATGACTCCTATTAGATCATTTTGGATTAACACTAAAAAAGAAGCCGGCGATCAACCAGCTTCTATTTTTACTTTAATACACCCTTTTAATTCCTTTGTTGTTTCAAAAATGTAGGCAATTGTCGCTTATGGCAATAGGTTTTCCTTATTAAAGCTATACCCTGGATTTCAATTACTCTACAAGTATTTTTAATTTAGAAAATAGATGACATTATCATTTGATAATTGCTGTATTGCTGTATAGAATTTTAGGACAGAATTTATATGGCTTAAGCATAATTTCCAACTCAATCTTTGGCACCTCCACGAGCTAAAATGATTTCCACCTCCTGCACCTTTCCTAGCAATATGATTTCCACCTCCGCCAGCGGTGGATATGGGATAAACAAAAAGAAGCCGGCGATCAACCAGCTTCTATTTTTACTTTAATACACCCTTTTAATTCCTTTGTTGTTTCAAATATGCACCCGTTTTCGCCCTATTCCAATAGACTGTAATAGACGAAATATCTACATCCTATTTCAAAAACTCTACAACTGAATTTTGCTAGTAAATTAAATGACAAAATCTGAATAGAGTTGCTTTATTCTGATATGCGTTTTACTTCTAAATAAGATAGGATAACTAATTAGATTTCTCAAATTCTCCCATCCTTGACTGAGAAAGATAGTATATATTTAGTATCTGTGATGATCTGCTTAAAAATAAAATCATCTTGAATTTAGTAATCTAATCAAACCTTTCCTATTTTAGTATAATTACAACTTTAAATAAAGCTCATTTTCTAACGAATAAGTGAGGAATGATCTTAAAAATAATCAAAATCAATTTCAATGGATATTAAAGTCATTGCAAGATATATATTAGCCGTTTTGGCGGGTGTTCTAGCAGGTTATATTATTAACATGGGGCTCATTCAAGCAAGTGGCAGCATCATTCCGCCTCCTGAAGGAGCCGATATGACAACGGTAGAAGGAATCAATGCAGCATTGCCTTTATTACAACCTATACACTTTCTGATTCCATTTTTAGCTCATGCACTTGGGACATTGGTAGGTGCATGTGTTGCTGCTGCAATCGCGCCAAATCACAAAATGAGAGTAGCATTTGGAATGGGATTTTGGTTTTTGCTAGGAGGTATTGCAGCATCCACAATGATCCCGGCTCCGACTTGGTTTATTATTGTAGATCTAGTTTTGGCATATATTCCGATGGCAATAATAGGAGGCAAAATTGGAAGTTCCTTTGGAATGTCGAATAGGCCATAAGCACTTTATCTAGGTTTATTATTAGGACATTCAGAAGCAGAGAAAGAATGCTGAAAGCGTGAAAATTTAGAGGTTAATATTGAAATACAATTAACAGACAATAATAATTATTCCCATAAAAGAAAAATAGTTAATAAACGCCTTATATCGATTCTACGAAAAATATAAGATCCGCTCTATCCTCCTTAGTCAAACTCATAAATTTTTCTCGCGAAGTAGATGCTTCTCCTCCGTGCCACAATATGGCTTCCTCTATATTTTTAGCTCTACCATCATGCAAGAGTCTTGTATGACCATTGACCACTGGCAGTAACCCGATACCCCACAGTGGTGGTGTCCTCCACTCAATTCCTTCTGCTTCAAAACTCGGGCGCCCATCAGAAAGTCCCTCACCCATATCGTGTAAAAGAAGATCTGTATAAGGATATATTTCTTGATTAGACAACTCCTCTATAACACCTTTTGATGTAATGTGTTTGGGTGTATGACACGAATTACATTGGACAGATTCAAACAAATCTTGCCCTCGTAGGAATTCTTCTGTTCTATAATTACGTACTGCGGGTACCGCCAATGATTGAAAGTAAAAAGTAGTTTCCTCAAGCGCTTTGTCATCAATGTCCATTATTTCATCTGAATTACAATTTGTTTGTCCCTCACAACTTTCTACCGGAAAGATAGAGCTCGTAATCCCCATATCTTGGTGGTAGGCATCTGCTGCTTGGACTAATGCAGTTGGCATTTCTGCTTTCCACCCAAATATTCCTCTTTGGTACAGATTCAATTGCGCATTCCATACTTGGTTTATTTTTCCTGAAATACCTTCGAAATTTTGAACCTGATCAGCTGCAATAGCTAAAATGTCCTCTTCCGAAATGGCTTCCAATAACCCCAAGCCAAAGACAGAAGGTGCCACTCTTGGAGATACCAGTAAGTCATCTGGAAGTGGAAGATAGGTACTTTCCACGATATATCTTTGCTTAGATAAACTAACCGTATGCCCGTCTATAAATTCTACTAATTTTGTGATTTCTTCTGTACTAAAGGAAGCTTCTCTTTGACTTTCAAAAATGGATCTTGTTTGTATTTGAGTTCCAAAATTTGGAACAGGTTTAGGCCCACCTAATAGGTTTTCTCCAGGAATACTAACCCTTAATAGAAAGCCAGAAATTTCATCCCCCGTTAGTGAGGGCAGTGATCGTCCATTTCGCACATGACATGATACACAAGAATTATTATTGAATAGCGGACCAAGGCCAGGATTCACAACCGCTGGTTCTGTGACGAATGTTTGTTCAAAAGCTAGATCTCCGGCTAGATGTTTTTCAAAATTTGAAGGAGATAAATTTGGAGCAGGCGTAGCATATGCATTTGACGTTACATCAAATATTGTGGTAGCTCCTCCAGCTAAGACAAAACTTGGAATAGTTTCTTCTTCTGTAATAGGATCATCATCCGAACAGGAAACTAAAAAAAGGAAAAAAAGGAAAATATAAACTCTTTTCATCAATCAATTTGTTAATACTATAATCCTGAAATTAATGGTATGAGACTAGACTCAAAAGTAGTCTGTAAAACTCTAACACTTTCTTGTGCATCCTCCGCAGCTACTCTTGACGGACTGTCAGCTGGTATGGCTTCTGTAAATGTACCTGGTATCGACTCTATTGACTCTATCGCAAATTGGATTTCGTTTTTTATCTTCTCATCTAATTCGACATCATTCTCGGAAACTACATTTGACAAACCCATTCCATTTAGCCCGTTATATATGTTTTGTATACTACGTATGTTGTTTGCAAAATCTTCTTTTGAGTTATCACTAAATTGACTTTCTTCTAATGATAAGTCCTCTTGCTCAAGCGGGTCATTGATTTTACCGTTGCCGACTTCATCAGCAATGCCTAAAATTCCATTCGCAAGTTCTTCCAAAACTGATTTTTGACTGATGTATATGCTTCCAGCATTTCCTGCATTCAATAAGTTACTTACAAAGTTACCTTGAGCTGCCGACCAAGCTGAGATAAGCGTTTTGGTATCAATGGACAAAACTGCCGTAGTAGCCATTAAATATTTAAACTCTCTATCTGTGAATTGGTCCACTGTCTTTTTTCCATCTCCTCCCCATAGCAAAAACTCTACTGTATGAAAGCCTTTCAGCGTCCCGTCCAAAGCTTGCACAAAATCTACATCTAGGGTTGCATCACTAGCCAATACATTGTTTAAATCCACTTGGTTTACAGGCCAACTATCAATCGCTGGATCTATTCCTTCAGTATCAACAGGACCAAACAAAAAACCCTCAGATTTTTCCCAAGGAGCCCTCGTTTCTCTCCAAGATTGCTTTGCTTCTTCTAGATTCTGACTACTGGGATCTAATTGAAATTTGGCCATGACAGCGAGTAGTTCATCGGCCTTCTCGGCAAGTTCTGTATATGTTTCTACAATCACATTATTAGCTATACTTTCTATTTCTAACCGATAATCTTTTTCTGCAACAATAGGATCCTCGCTATCTCCACAGGAAACAAGCGAAATGATAGACAAGACTGTAAAGAAGTTTAAGTAATTTATTTTCATATGATAGAATTCATTTGATAATGATTAAAATTTAAATCCTATGCCGGACGAAAAAGTGTTTTCATTTTCATCCGAACCTAATTTTCTAATACTGTATTGAGCTTTTAATACAATCTGTGAATGAGGAAAATAATTAAATCCAATGGTGCTAATTGTTCTCTGCCATCTTGGATTATCGAATATATCACCTTCAACTTTGTACATAGAATCATAAAACTCATATCTTCCAAATAGAAAGAATTTTGAGCTATTCCTTTTATCAATATTCGTAACATCAAAAATATTATATGCCAATTCTATGTAGTAACCTAAAACAGCCTCACCTACAGGTGTACGTTTTACGTTTAGATTGTTTGATAAATTTCTATTCAAATCAGAAATCGCTTCAGAATTATTTAAATGCCCATAGATACCATATGCTCTTGCTCTCCACTGATCCGCTTCCCAAGTTCCATGTAGATCGACAAAACTTACTTGTCCATTTATATCTGTATCTGCCTTCGGTCTATTACCTGTAGAATTTCCAGTGTAAAAGGACATACCAACTTCACTTATTTTTCCTAATCGATAATCTAATCGTCCTGCAAATGCAAAATTATTAGTGTTGACCGTTTCAAATCTCTTTTGGAAACCTCTCCGCACCCAATTAGCCGAACTAAACCCAGTTGCGTCAAGACCGTTCATCATATATATTTTATATTCCCATTTATTATTGATGACACCAGACAACTCTATACCATGCTCATACCAACCCAATGGTAATATTGTATTCTCAACTTCCGATCTATAGGTAGTGAAATATTCCGTTGGATCATCTTGCTTTGAAGCATTGCCCATGTAGACTCTAAACTTCCCCAATCGCACATTCAACCAAGATTTCCACTTGAATAACAGATTTATTTGCTCTAAAACTACCTCTCCCCCTTTTTCAATCTCTTGCTCAAATTCTCCAAACTCCTCAAAAACATCAAACTCTAAGGTTGACCCCGTTCCTCCATGTTCAAACTCTATCTCAGACTTAAATTCGATTTTACCGTTAAAGTGATATCCCAAATACAAATTCAACCTTTCTGCATCAAAAGCATTCCGCCGATCAGGATCTGTATCCCAATCAAATTGATAATAATTGACAACACCATAACCGGATAAATACCCTTTGTTGAAAAATTGACTATTTGATTGGCTTATTGTATCCGTTTGACCCAATCCTAATTGAATACCTCCAATAACCATCAAAAAGCTAATAAAATAAGGGCTTATACTCACTTGTTTTTATTTAGACTTAATCTAATTAAGATCAAATATAGGAAATCAAACGAAAATTCAATGTGGGGATGAAGAAATTTTTTCCATTGATTATCAATAAAATTTTATAGACATCAAAATCTCTTTTTAATCAAAAATTAAGTATCAAAAGTGGCGTTTTTATAAGCTTGGAAATCAAGACATTAGAGGCAAATTTTAGGGAATGTAATAAAGATTATAAAACTAGGTCAAGTATAGATATGAGCTACTTCCAAAGCTAAAAAATATCTTAGAATGAAAATAGATGCGACGAGAAAAAGGGTTTAGACTTATCTACACAACAGATGATGACCTTATAAAAAACTCAATTCTATAATCTCGTGATGCAGAATATAAATTAACAAGCTAATTGGATTTCGGTAAAAGTATCAACATGATTGCAGGTAAACCCATTTACTGCATTGTAGACATCTAAACTAAAGATCATTTGGCGAGCTCCTTCCGAGGTTGAGTCAAGAAGAATAGGTAAAATATGATTCAAAATGTAGAAAAGGATAAACCACCAGACCAACTCTCAACTTTAATATCATTAGTATATATTTTGTTAGAAAACCAAGGATAAGCCTCTGACTATCCATAAATTATAATTGGAAATACAAGATTATTACTTTCTTGCCAAAACTTACTAAGCTGCATTTCTAACTAATTTATATCTATTTTATTAGTCTATTTGTATATAAGCTAATCTCCTTAAAAACTCAATTATTGCCAAAAAACTGAACTTAGATGCAACTCCTTCGTGAAAAAAATTTGATTTTCAAGTCTCTATTTTGTAAACTTATTAAATGAATTTTAAATAATTCAATAATAATTGCAGCATTCAGCGGTTATGTGCGTTATACATACAGATTGCAAGGCAAGCTAGCCTTATTTCATATTCCTGTCTATTTCATTTATTAACCAACAATTAAGATGAATACTAAATTTGTTACATCTCTTCTATTCCTCTTTACTGTCCTTAACTTAAATGCAAAGGAAGTCAAGAAAAATGAAGCAGAATCAATTGCTAAACAGGCATTTGCTCTTCAAGTGAAAAAAGATATAAGTGATATTAAAATCTATAGTTCTTATACCAGGACGATCAACAATATGGATTTCTATCACATATTTAATTTCAAAGGCAAAGGTTACGTAGTCCTTGCTGCAGACGATAATTACGAACCCATATTATCTTATTCAGATAATACTTGGATGGATGGTGGAAATCTAGATGAACTAGATATTATCCTAAGTCCTCACCTTAGAAACATCCAATTGATCAGAGACAGAAAAATAAAATCCACCAACAATATTAATAATAAGTGGGAGAGATTGAAAGAAGGAAATGTCGATAGAAGATTAGCATTGAATGTCGTAATCCCACCTTTGACAACAACTGAATGGAGTCAGTCTGATGCCTATAACAATTCCTGCCCTGTCGGAACTAATTCAAGAGGTGATGCAAATAACTTTTGTGGTTGTGTTCCGGTCGCTGTTTCTCAACTAATGAGATATCATGAATTTCCTTCAAGAGGAAGTGGAATTAGATATTATACTTCAGAAGAATCACAATTATTTATAGACAAAGATTTTTGCGAATCAACGGCAAATTGGAGTAATATGCCAAATGTAGTAGCAAATGACGAAGAAAATAAGGATGTTGCTGATTTTATCTTCGATGTCGGAACTTCCATGGAAACTCAATATAGTATAGAATATACTGGAACTTTCTCTGAGTATATAAAAGAAGCTATGGTCTATTATTGGAAATATGATAGAGACATGCAATGCGATAAATCATATAATCCGCCATTAGGTTGGAACACAAATTACGTAAAAGCAGAATTGGATGCAGGCAGACCATGCTTGTATACAGGTAGTAAAGTTGACGCAGAAGGTTTTTCTATATCCGGTCACTCTTGGGTAGCTGATGGATATGCTTATGGTCCAAATGTTTCAGGAAACGGAACATCTACTTTATATGTTCATTATAATCTTGGATGGAGATATGGTGATAGTACAGGATATTATTTAGATAATGACTACAACTGGTTAATTGAAAATGATGGCAGTTTAGACCCACCCAATTTCTTCAGCGGTTTTTACTATTCAAGATGGCTATACTGGAATATAAAACCAGGCTCTGAGTCCAATCCAGCAAATCCAACTGCAGAAACTTGTCAACCACCAAATTCTGATTTTATTACATTTCAGATTGGTGGTACTTATGCCTATATAATGTATAACAATGAGCGTCCATTTAATCCAAAGGAAACATATAATGTAGAATTTGCTCCGATTGGAAGCAATGATTACACATTTGCTGGAAACAACTTGAATGCAGATGGAACCCATACCCACTATGTGTTTATCTCAGGCCTAAATGCTGACCAAGAATACTCTATCAGAATATCTCGGGAGTGTTGTGCAGGTGATGCAAAAGATTATAGCTATGGGACATTTACAGCAGGCGTTTCAGAAAGTGGGGTTATGGATATCTATGTCCCTGAAGAGCCTGAAGAAGGCGAAGAGGGTGAAGAAGGCGAAGAAGGAAATCAAGATTGTCAGGTAGAATATTTTGGCAACATATTTTTTGATGTTTGCGATAACCAATCCTACTATTTAGTAAGAACGGATGATAATAAAGTTTACGATCCTTATTTTGAAATTTTACCCGAAGGTGGCCCTGTCGATGGTGCAAGAATGAAATTCACTTTCAAGCCCAACAACATTTTAAGTTGTGCTGATGAAGGCATACCAGGATTTGTAAGTGCTATTGATGTATGTACATATGAATTTTTAGAAACGCCACCGAGTGATGATGATTTATTTGATGATTTTCCATGGCTAGAAGAAGCTTGTGTTTCAGGTGCAACAATTAGCTTACACAATTACATAGCTGATGACTACTGGAAATATCTTCTAGTAAACCACAATGATAATTTAGGCACATATACACTATATCTACAGACTGGAAGTTTTTATGCTCATGGAAGCTCAGAAAATAATATTCTAGAAACTTTGGCCTATTATATAGATGTCAACGAAATTGTAGACTCTGTAACTTGTGGTCAATAAAATAAAATTTACTTTTTGTCAGAAATACATTCACTTTCACAGTAAAGGAAATGTATTTCTGATAAAATTGTTTTGCTTTTAAATATGTGTATTTCCACTTAAGTATTTATACGCTCTCGATTAAATTCTATTTCTCTCTATATTCCTTTTCAAAAAAAGAAAACAAAAAAAACGACTATTCTCAAATTGTAAGCTACGTGATACAAATGTTGATCTTTCAAATATACATACCGTCTATACAGTTTCTTCCAATGGACCGTATTTACTCATTACCTCATATTCCGCTCAGCAATCAATCACGACAATTGGCAACTACACAATTACGACGAATGGAGTCATCCTCGATGGAAGACAATCTATAGAATTGAATGCTGGATTTGACACTAATTCTAAAAGCTTTGAAGCCAAAACCAATGGCTGTAAGCCCTAAAATAAATCTCTTGCAGCCATTGTTTAATATTGTATTCCCATTTCAATTTGCAACTTCAATTACCCATATTTAAAATTGATTTTTAGTAATCTAATTTAAAGGTGTAATTAAATTAAATCACTTCTTAGTTCAACTCTAGCAAACTATTATCTTGCAACAGATAAGCAAGTGCAAATGGTTGAAAACAAAAGTAAAAAAGAAGTATTAGATACAATTATAAATGGTTATCGTGAACTTATCTTTCAACGATACCAATATGATGCGTTAAAATCAAGATATGATATCCCTCTGTCTTTTGGTCCAGAGAAAATAGAAGAATTCCGAGACTATTTTTTAAATCAAATTTACCCACCACCTCACAAAAGAGATGAGCTTAATGAGGCTTTTGATAGTTTAGATAACTATATAAAGAATCCTGAAAAATTATTGCGCCTACTTCTTGATTCTACTTCTCTTTTAGTTAAATATGGACGTCATCTTCCGAAGATATTAAAAGCTGGAATGAAGGCATTAGGTTCTTTTAGGACCGCTACAGTTTTTGAAAAAAAATTAGTGCAAAAAGCCATTGATCTTAGAATGGCTGCCCCTTTCGATAGCCATCAAATAAAAAAACTCATACATTCTCTATCTAAAGTTGAAATCAATCAATTTATCAAGGATAGTGAGCAATTATTTAATACGATTCACGATCGAACGCTTGTAAAAAAGCTCAAAGAGATTATTGGTGACCTAATTGACAAAATGGAGAAGCGACCCAAAACATATTCTACAGTGGAAGTTAATGGTTTTAAAACAGGAAGAGAAATGATTTCTAAAGCGGATGAATTATTTGATAAACTGTCTAATGAAGATCAATCTCAATTAATAAAAGTAGTCATTCAAATTGAAAGAGATTTCCTCGAAGATATCTTTAATGATTCATCATTAGATGTCTAAGATTTTATTATACCATCTGTTTCTTTAATTTTTCATGAATATATTATATGATAGTCTTACCTTTTAAGTCTTGATATGCTATCTATTAAAAGTGCAGCGTTATTTGTGTTGCTAAGTTGTTTCTTTTCACATGGAATATTGATGTTCTTGTTGATGTACCTACTTCTTGTTCTAGTATTTATATGATTGCTGTCACAAGTATGGATCATAATGATCATAAATATAATAGAGCTAGTTATGGGTTGACCACGATGGATTTAGCTCACCTGGCACAGATGTGTTATTTACTGTTCTTGGGGGTTATAGTGCATTTACTGAAACCTCTATGGCTACGCCTCATGCTGCAGGAATGGTTACCTTATTGATTGTAGCTGCCTGTGACGAATGGATTACTTTGTACAAAAGTAACCTAAGTCAATATATTCTTGACATTAGAAATTATGTGTTGAATGTTGTTGATCAAATCTCCGCTTACGACCTAATGGTCCTCCTCCTACTGTTACTTGAGGTCGACTAAATGCATTTAATGGTATGCAACTTATGGTCAATGATCAAGAATATAGTTACTTAAGCAATATTGTAGAAGTTGGAACTTATCCTCTCAAAATATACACCTAGATTGAATCAGGGACATATATTGAATCTACAGCAAATTTGATTATAAATCGAATCTTAACTTTTGATACCACCTCTGTGATCGAACTCAAATCTGGCTTTTGTGCGAATATTGGTTGCGATTTTTCAGCAAGAATAGATGGTTGTGGAGGTCTTCAAATAATCTCAAAAGACGAACCTTCAGATGATAAATAAGATATGTAGTTCGGTTTTATTATAAAGTAGAGACTTAATTGTAATAATAAATATGTTTTCAAAAAAATATCACTGATATTTGAAGTTGAATATCAAGAAAGTTATTTCATTGATTGGTTTTTTATTGATTATTTATTTTGATTGTTCACCTGTTTCGTTTCTCAAAATATTGCAGCAGATAAAATTTTGTGGCAATCTTCTATAGGGTAATAGACCAATGCTTGTGTAAAACACTCCCTTTTATAATTCACTCATACTAAGGAGCTAACCTACAAACTTTCCAATTTGCATTATTCCTTTTCTGATATTGAATTCGATCATGCAATCGACTTGGTCGACCCTGCCAGAATTCAAATTTTAGCGGTTGCAAAATGTATGCTCCCCAATTTTCAGGGCATGGAATATCTTCAGAATGCTTGTATAAAGTTTCTAGTTCTTTCTTTTTCTCTTCAAGCTCTAATCGATTAGAAATAACCGAACTTTGGTTACTTACAATTGCTCCTATCCTACTTGCTTTTGGGCGAGTATTAAAATATACTTCAGATTTTTCGCGAGAGCCTCTCTTTACACTTCCACTTATTCGCACTTGGCGTTCTAATTCCTTCCATAAAAACAAAAGAGAACCAATTGGATTTGACTCTAATTCATTCCCTTTCTGACTAGTATAGTTTGTGTAAAACACAAAACCTGATTCACCAAACTCTTTCAACAGAACAGTCCTCGAACTTGGTACTCCGTCAACTGTGGCAGTAGATAATATCATGGCATTGGGCTCCACAATTTCTGATTCTTTAGCCTCATCAAACCAATGTGAAAATTGGACGGTGGGATCTACATCTATCATGTTTTCATCCAACTGTTTAGATGCATAATTCTCTCTCATGTGACCTAAATCTTTCTTCATATTGCCACCTTTGATTTATTGCGATTGAAAAGATCCCTAATTCCCCGTTTGGAAGTAAAAGCTAACCAATACATAACAGGCACTAAAACCAAAGTCAAAAAAGTCGCAAATACCAAACCGTAAATCACAGTCCATGCCATCGGCCCCCACATCTCTGCATTATCTCCTCCGATAAATACTTTTGGATCTCCTTCCGAAATCAACGTGAAAAAATTAAAGTTGAATCCAATAGCCAATGGTATCAGACCTAGAATGGTCGTGATTGCCGTCAACAATACTGGTCTAAGCCGGGTTGCTCCACCTTGGATAATCGATTCTCTTACTTGTTCCCTAGATAATCCCATCATTCCATCTACACCTAATTCTTCCGTTTTCCGATTAACCAATAAATTAATATAGTCAATCAAAACGATGGCATTATTTACTACAATTCCTGCTAAAGATATAATACCAATTCCAGACATGATGACTACAATATCTTTTCCCGTAATGCTATACCCTAATAAAACACCAATCGTACTAAACAAGACCGTTAAAATAATTATAAAAGGAGAAATAATAGAATTAAACTGCGCAACTATGATGATGAATATCATAAACAAAGCGATAGAAAAAGCATTGCTTAGAAAAGCCATATCTTCGGCTTGCTGTTGTTGCTCTCCAGAAAATAGATATCTATACCCATCCGGAAGATCATAGTCTTCCATCAATATTTTCAACTCTTTGACTACTTCATTTGCATTGTAACCATCAAGTACATTTGAACTCAAACTTACGACTCGATCACTATTTTTTCTTTTGATAGAAGTGTAGGTATTAGAATAAGTAACATCCGCTACGGTAGAAACAGGCACTTGATTTATCTGACCTGTTGCAGGGGTACGAAATGTGATTTTCTGATTTAGTAAATCTGTTACACTGTTTCTGTACTTTTCTTGCAATCGGACAATAATAGGATATTCATCATCTCCACTTTTAAATTTTGACACTTCCTTACCAAATATTGAAGTTCTCAAGGTACTTGCAATTTGTGCTGTAGACAACTCATATTTTCTAGCCATTTCTCGATCAATATTGACCAACAATTCTGGCTTGGATAAAGCAATATCTAAATCTAGTTTATCGACACCATGGACAAAACCATCATTCAGATAATTTCGAATATCATCCGCCAAAATAATTAGACTATCTACATTATCGCCTATGATTTCTACATTGACCGGCTTTCCTGTTGGAGGACCAGAAGCGTTCTGATCTACGGTGACTTTTACATCTGGATAACCCTTTATAGCCGCACGAACTCTTTCCATCGTATTTTTTGAGGATAGTGTTCCTCGCTCCATAGACGGTACGAATGATACAGTAATTCTCGCTTTGTGAGGCGTCAAACCTGGCTCGGGTGGTGCATTAGGATCTGATGTATTTTCACCGATCTGGGTTAGTACCGCTTCCACAATAGCTTGATCTTCTTCTATTACTTCGACGATTTGATTTTCAAGATTCTTTACCACCTCGTTTGTAAATTCTATATCCTTTCCTTGAGGAACCTCAACAAATACATTTATATATAATGGATCAGGTATCGGAAAAAATTCAACTTTCGGCGGATTGGAAGAAAGTAAAGTAAAACTTCCTACTAACAATAAAAAGGTGCCTAATATAAATAGGATAGGAAAAAACTTACTGAGTGCAAATCTTATAAAATGATTGTAAGCACCTTCTAGTTTAGGCATAAATTTATTCTGAAAAACATTAGCCATCCGCTTTAGTATAAAATAATTAAGCAGCGTGACTATCAGAGCAATACCAAAAATATTACGAAGCCAAATGACCTCTAAAAAATGACCCATCAAACTGATGATAAACATAATCAGCACTCCAATTAAAACATTCCGTGTTTGTCGTTTGGTATTACTTGCATTTGGATCATCCACCTTCATAAAACGAGAAGTAAACACCGGATTTATAACCAGTGCTACAAACAATGACGAGCTCAAAACGATGATTAATGTAAAGGGTAAGTACTGCATAAATTTACCCATGATCCCCGGCCAAAAAGCAAGTGGAATGAAGGCCGCTAAGGTAGTTGCAGTAGATGCTATAATTGGCATTGCCACCTCGCCTGCACCATACTTTGCTGCTTCCGGTCCCGCATATCCATTTTGCATATACCGATAAATATTTTCGACGACTACAATTCCATTATCAACTAATAAACCCAATGCCAAAATCAAAGAAAACAACACGACGACATTGATGGTTGTCCCTGTTATGTGTAGTATCATGATTCCCATCAACATCGAAAGCGGTATCGCTATTCCCACAAAGAGAGAATTTCTTAGTCCTAGAAAAAACAACAAAACCATCACCACTAATATTACCCCTGAGATGATACTGTTTTCAAGATTGGAAACCTCGGATTTAGTCGCGACAGATAGATCATTGAATAAAGTAATCGAAATGTTTTTAGGCAGTACATTTTTGGCATCTTCTATGACAACGCTTATTTTTTCTGCCGCAGAAATCAAATTCTCCCCTCGTCGCTTAATCACGTCTAACGACACTACAGGAAGTTGATCGGCTCTTGCTACGCTAGTTCTTTCTTTGAATCCATATTCGACATCGGCTATATCTCGGAGATAAATTGGTTTTAAACGCTCGCTCTTTACGATAATGTCACTAATTTCTTTTACATCTTCAAACTGACCAATCACCCTTACAGATCTCCTAAATTCATCTGATTTCAACTCCCCACTTGACATCGTCATATTTTCTAAAGAGATGGCATTTTCAATGTCATTAAAGGATATCTTCATGGACTGCATCTTTAAAAGATCCACCTCCACTTTCACCTCTCTTTCCAAGGCACCTTTTAAGTTTATTTTAGAAACCTCTCTTAGATCCTCGATTTTATCCTGTAGATATTCTCCATATTCTTTCAGTTCATCGCCAGGATAATCTCCGGCTACATTGATGGTCATGATAGGGAGCTCAGAAAAATTCATTTCTAAAATTTCAGGATCTTTATCTAAATCATCAGGTAACTCACTCTTCGCTTTATCAACCGCGTCTTTTATTTTTCTAACCACCTCCTCCATCTCCAAATCTGCATCAAACTCAGCAATAATAACAGAGAAATCTTGAATGGATGTAGAGGTTACTTCTTTACATCCAACTACATCTAGTATTTCATCTTCTATAGGTTGAGTTATAAAGGTCTCAATTTCCTTGGCAGAATTTCCAAAATACGGCGTATTGATAAATACAGTTGGGAGTGAACTTTCGGGATATTGTTCTTTAGGAATCTCATTATAACTTCTTATCCCAAATAATAAGATCATAAATGTAATCAAGAACACGCTGGTAGCGTTGTCTACGGCCAATGAGGTAAGTCCAAATTCTCTTAATTTTTCCAGTATCTTATCCTTCATTTTCTTGCTTTTCATTTTCCTGCATTTGTCTTTCTTCGATCATAATCTCTGCTCCATCCGAAAGATCAATAGTACCAGCGGTTATCAACAATTCACTTCCATCTAATCCAGATTCAATGATTGTCTCATTTAAATAACTGTTCCCTGATTCTACTACCACCTTCTTCGCCACCTTCTTGCCATCTACTTCCTTCGCAACAAACACATAACGGTCCCCGGCTACATCCTGCTTGATAATATCTACTGGTATAATTACTGCATTATTTATAACCTTATCTTTTATAGTCACCTCGGCCAATAAATTAGGCTTCAATACATTCCCAGGGTTAGATGTCTCCATTTCTATCTTAAAGGTTCTATTTGCTGGATCAATGGTACGTCCCACCATAGTAACACGTTTTTTCATCTCCTTATCGATGGCTGGTAAAAACACATCCACGTATTCTCCTTTTTTTACTGATGCCAAGTAGACTTCAGGGATTTCAGCTACAATCTTAAGCGTTCCTGTATTTAGGATTTGCACAATGGGCATTCCAGGAGAAGCCATTTCTCCTTGTTTCATAATAACTTGATCAATGTATCCGCTTATTGGCGCTGTTATATTCTTCTTGCCTAATTGACTTTGCATCGTAGCCATATTTTTCTCTAATCGCTCAACATTGTTTTTAGCTTCTAAAAATTGTAATTCAGACCCGATCTTTTGATTCCAAAGTCGCTCTTGCCTTTCGAACACAGTTTTTGCCAGGTTATATGAAGTTTGTACTTCTTCTAGTTGCTTTTGCATGGTCACTACATCCATGGTTGCAATGGCTTGTCCAGCATTTACGTAATCCCCTTCATTCACAAATAAGTTTAGAATTCTACCTCCTGTTTCACTACTTGCATTTACAACATCTACAGAAGCAATATTCCCCTGAATGGTCGCATAACTTGTAAATGTTCTTTTCTCCAATTGATTGACATAGACAGGAATTTTTGCTTTATCAATCTTTGGCACCATTGCCTTGACCTCATGTTGCAACTTTTCCACCTCCGCTTCAAGTTTTCGCAATTCTTTCTTCTTCTCAGTCAGCAAGGTTTGTTTTCCTGCTAAATCTGTTGATTTTATTGCGTTTGACTTTTCTTGACTACATCCAAAAAAAAGCGCACTAAAAATGATAATACCTAAAACTTTTATCCAAAATCTAATCATTATTTTTTCTTTAAATTTCACCTAAGGCAATGTCTAAATCTGTCTTTGCATTTAGCAAATCATATAACGCATTGATATAAGATGATTGTGCTTGATACAAATTTGATTCCGCTTGAGTTACTTCTATACTAGAACCTACACCTTCCCTAAATTTTATTAACGTTTTTTCGTGAATATCTTCCATTAATTCTAAACTCCGTTTTGTTGTTTCAACGGTACTTCTTGCATTCAAATATTGGAGTTTTGAATTGTATACTTGTAAGGCTGTTACTTTTTCAAAATTTTCTAAATCTAAATTTCGCTTTTCTAAAGTTAGTTTTGCACGTTGGATTTGGGCACTTTTTTCGCCTCCATCATAGATAGGTACATTTAAAGATAATCCTACAGATACGGCAGGAAGAAAACCAACTTCATCATTATTAAATAATTTTTCTCTTTGTAAGGTTTCAGATAAATTCGCAAAAACAGATAAGGTTGGATAATATCCTTTTTGTAATCTTTTTACATTTATTGCGTTCAATTCCAAGCCCATCAATATTTGTAAATATTCTGCCTTTTTAGAATAATCCAATTCCGTTTCTTCACTCACTTCTTCTACAAGATATCGATCCAATGCTTCATCTAAATTTTCAGTCAATATAATTTCATCTTCTAATGGATAATCCATTTGAAACTTCAATACATTTTTACTGAGTTTTTCTACCTGAAGTAGTTTTGCATATTCGGTTTTTAAATTCAAAAAAGAAACATCCAATCGATCTACATCCAATTTTTCAAGAAATCCACTTTTGTACATTTCTCCAATTTCGAAAATCGATTTTTCCAAATTTTTAATATTCTTCTGAATAGTTTCCTTATTCTTTTCGAGGATAAGTACATTTAGATAGGCCTTCGTGACTGTTGCGCGGATTTCCTGTTTGGTCACCTCAATTCCTTCTTTGCTGAAATCTTTAAACAATTTTGCCGCCTCCAATGCGGCTAGATAAGAACCATCAAACACAATCATAGATGCGTCTATATTTGCATTCAGGTTGTTTCTTAGAAAGAAAGAAAATTCTATCGGCTCTGACTGAAAAACAGGTATAGGATCTTGAGCGGAGATTGTATTATTTAGAACAGCTATCACCGAAGGAGTGATAAAATCTTCTAATGGTTGAGATGGTGTTTTTATGTAATATTGATAATCAACTCGTCCTGATACTTTGGGTAATCCAATCGCTTTTAGCTCCTTTACATTTTGAATTGCATCTGCAATCTCAATATTTTTAGCTTCTATACTATTACTATTTTCCAAAGCATAAGATATCGCCTCCTCCAATGTAAATGTGTTTTGTGCGATCGCTTGTAGTGCTGTGGCCAATAGAATTATACAGATAATCTTATATCGCAATTCCAATCTCATTTTTAGTTACTTTTTTATAAGTATTATATTTTTTCATTCCTTTTTCACTCAATACGCCAAACATATGATATCGGATAAATTGTCGATACAAATTTTCTCGCGTAAATGTCCTCAACGAAAACACGTCTTCGTCTACAGTCAATTTGGATGTTTCCAAATACATTGTAGATATGATCTCTGGATTTAGTTCACTTCTGTAAATCCCCTCGGTGATGCCTCTTTCTATATTAGCCTTAATTACGCCCTTGATAAATCGGAAATGTAGCTGTTCTATAATTTGCCAACTCTCCTTGTAATATTTCTTTAGATCATAAGTTAATGAAGGCTTGATATCTCTTAAGGACCGCAACACATGCTCTGAGATTCTGATCATTTCATCAATGGCATCTCTAGAATCAACTAGCATTTTCTCGATAATCACCTTTTCATTCATAATGTGATCTGAGACAACTAAATAAATTAGTTCCGCTTTATTCTCAATTTTAGCATAAATCGTTTTTTTGGATATCCCTGCTTCACGACATATATCGTCCATACTTACACTCTTAATCCCAAACTTCATAAACAGGGTGGAGGCTACTTGTATGATTGAATTATCTAGTTTCATTTTACAAATATAAAAAATATAAACTTAAGAAACTATCTACTTGCGCATAGTTTCCAAAGTTTAATTCGATAACTTAATTTTCTAATGAAATGATAGAAATACCTAAATTGCATACATGATGAAATTAATATTCTCTTTCGCGTTATTGGTATCTTTTGGCTCACTCTCTAGTTTTACGCATTCTTCGGATATCGTTGTATCTGTTGGAGAAAAACTCTACAAAAACTATTGTACTATTTGCCATGGAAACAATGGAAAACTTAGCATTGGGGAGGCTCCAGACCTCACAAAGTCAACAATGAATTTAAAAGAAAGAATCAGCATCATAAAAAAAGGCAAAGGAATGATGGCTCCCTTCCAAGATCTTCTTTCAGAAAAAGAAATCAAGGCGATCTCAAAATATACGATGACCCTTCAATAGTATTTGCATAGAATGTCAGATCGTAAGTCATATCGAGTTATTGGAATTATGTCCGGGAGTTCATTAGATGGATTAGACATAGCTGAGATTGAGTTTACTTTTACTTCAAATCCTATTACATCAAATCCCATTGCCTCAAATCCCGTTACTTCAAATAGTTTAGAATCTTGGAAACTTATTCAGGCTCAAATGTTTCCATTTCCTTCGAATATTCTGAATCTATTTACCCAAGCTACCACACTCCCAATCTTATCTTTCTCCCGATTCGAAAATCAATTGACAGAATTCATCGGTGAATGCTGCAAATCATTTATTCATAGCACCAAATATATTGAGGTTGTAGGGTGTCATGGGCATACAATATGGCATCTGCCAGACGAACACATCACCATACAGGCATGCAATGGACAGATGCTGAGTACTAGATTGTCGCTGCCAGTTATTTGCCATTTTAGAATGAAGGATGTGTCCTACGGAGGAGTTGGAACACCGATGGCCCCTTTGGCAGATCGAGATTTATTTGCTGGATACCGTGCTTACCTTAATCTTGGTGGTATTGCCAATATATCCTATAAAGATCATCAACAATCTTGGAAAGCATTTGATTTAATCCCTTGCAACCAAGTGCTTAATCATTTTGCCCAAATTTTGGGTCAAGTCTATGATGAAAATGGGAAATTTGCTAAAGAAGGAACCTTAAGTCAAGATCTTTTAGTTTTTCTTGATAATCACCCATATTTAAAATCAACCTCTCCAAAATCGCTAGATAATACACAAGTTTATCAAGATTGGATTCAACCTATTGAAAAATTTTATCTCCCACCGAAGGATGTCCTCCATACCTACACTCATTTTATAGCATCTCAAATACAAGCCAGTTTTTTACCTGCCACTGGTGTTCCTAAAAAAGTTCTTATTTCAGGTGGAGGAGGCCATAACAAATACCTAATATCACTTTTAAATGAAGATGAACATCTGATAATAGAATCAACCGATGCTGACTTGATCAATTATAAGGAAGCTATACTTATTGGATACGCTGCTATTTTGAGATATTTGGGGCTACCAAATTTTATACATTCTGTAACTGGGGCCATTTCAGATGTTTCAGGTGGAGATGTTTTCCATCCTTAAGATCCAATTTTTAAAGGTTAAAACAATCGGGAATGGCACTCCTTCTTTTTAGAGAAAAGGTTAGGACGAGTTTATTCAACTTCAACTTTTGAATATCCCTAAATATTTCTGAATCAGATAACAAACATGATAACTATCCCTATATAAACCTATTGTGTGTGTAGGTGAAGTTTTAGCACATAAAAAAAGAGGCTACATCTAGTGACATAGCCTCTGTGCAAAATTT
>Ga0209828_1000288_pt1 | contig 49416 bp, 55 predicted proteins | sample MaitaG_FD_187429 | JGI IMG/M metagenome (GOLD analysis project Ga0209828, IMG submission 187429) | Marine algal microbial communities from Maine, USA - Maine_Asex2 metaG (SPAdes) (version 2) | ecosystem: Host-associated > Algae > Red algae > Unclassified | place: Maine, USA | collected 2015-01-05
CCCTTCTTATTCAATGGCGGGTTTCGGGCGGACTCTGCCGAGGCCGGGTCGTTATCCGGAGGAGTTCAAGGAGCGTGCAGTGCGCATGGTTGCTGAGGCTGGGTCTCAGGGACGGTCGCGCTCGCAGGCAATCGTGTCGGTTGCGGAGAAACTGGGCCCGACTGGTGAGACGATTCGGGCTTTGGTGAACCGAGCTGAGATCGACAACGGCACTTTGCTTGGGACAACGTCGCAGGACGCGGAACGGATCAAGCAGCTTGAACGCAAGAACCTGAGCTGAAACGAGCGAACGATATTTTGAAGTCGGCGTCTGCTTTCTTCGCGGCCGAGCTCGACGGCCCGAGACGATGATTGCCTACATCGATGCGCATCGACATGAGTTTGGGGTCGAGCCGATCTGCAGAGCGTTGCGGTTCGCCCCATCAACCTATTGGTCTGCCAAGACACGGCCCGAGTCGGCACGTTAGATTCGCGACGGCGAGTTGAAGATCGAGATTTAGCGAGTGCACCGGGAGAACTTCGGTGTCCATGGCGCGCCGAAGCTGTGGGCGCAGCTGAACCGTGAAGGGACGGCTGTGGCTCGGTGCATCGTTGAGCGGTTGATGCGAGACATGGGCATCAAGGGTGCTGTTCGGGGCAAGGTGGAACGGGCAACGGTGGCCGATGAAGCGGCCGAGAGGCCGCGTGATTTGGTTGAACGTGACTTCAAACCGCCGGCACCGAACCGGCTGTGGGTCGCGGACTTGACCTCAAAACAACCCTGGCCAACCGGCCCTTACACAGAACAATCAGCCTGCGTAGAACCCGGGGAGATTCAAGCTCTCATCTCTAAAAGTCCGAAGGCCCTGGTCGATGAGCTAGAGGTAATCGGCGACCGACCCGATATCAGCGCATTGTCGGAATTGCCGCCTCGGGAACGGGTCGCACAATCGGAACGCTGAGTGGCGATTCCTTGCGACATGTCAGACCATCATCCACTCGTGAGGCGCCCTACTGCTTGTGCTCATTGATCGCTCCGAAATCACCATCTTCGACAGCGGCGATGGATGGGCGGACGACAATGAGGTACCAACCGGAGATCGCTACACCGAGAAGCAACAAGAAGACGCCGAACGCGATTGCGCCGAGCCACGCCACCTGACTGCGTCCAGCGAGTGACCATGCCCAGGGTGGCCGCCGAGCAGCATCGAGTAACGCCCACATGCTCAAGCTGATCGGCAGAACTCCAATCACCAACCAAACGATGGCAGTCATGGTTTGTGGTCCTTGCTCAGGATGATGTCAGTACGTGTATGGTCACCGCGAGGGCGGTGACCAGACTGAGTATGTCCGCAGCGCGAAGCCAGATAGCAGGGTGCTCGACGGCGATCGTGCCGTGGAGCGACTGAGCTGCCACGACGACTGATCGTCCAACGCCATACCCGAGCGCGCCTGCAGCGCTCGCTAGTAGTCCGCTGGCTAGGTCGGTTGGAAGACACAGTGCCAGCACAAGAGCAAGACCGTAGGGGGCGCTCGCAGTGATGTAGGTCCGAACGCCGGTGCCGAGTTCGAACGCAAAACGAAACGCTGATCGAGTCGGACGCATGCCGAACGTCTCGCGAGGTATCTGAACTCGCCGTTGCGGGAGGTCAAGGCAAAGAATGTCGACCGATCGCAAGATCAGGAAAACGATCGCACACAATGCGGCCGTGGCTCGTGCCGAGGCTGGGATGGGCGACAGCAGGCCGAAGATCGTGGTGAGTGCCGCGGCGCTGACCGCAGCCCCAGCCACAGCACCGGCGATATAGGAGCCTGCAACTGCAGGTCGTGCGTGTCGATGGAGCATCAACGCGCTGTTGATGCTTCAAACAGACCCAGAGAGTGAGTAGCCCGCACCCGCACCAATAGCGAAGAATGCAAATGCGGTGACCGGACCGAAGACGCCAATGGCGGCTATGGCGCCGGTAACAGCAACAGCTACTGCTGCGCTGATCTGACGGGTGCGCTCTGTTGCTGGGCGACCGCGTAGCCGTTGCGTTGGCCGGGCGGACGTCATTAGGGGATCTGAATCGTTTGTTGGGCTATCACGATCTGTGAACCGTCTGCTGCTTCTGCGTTTACGGTGAGGTCGTGGCTGCCGCTACCCAAAGCGAGCGCAAGAGAGAACCCGCAGCGCGCGTCGACTCCGTAAATACGCTGTGCCGTCTCGTTGGTTTGACCTGTTGCGGTACGGGCTTCAACGCCACTTGCTTCAGCCGTTAGCGCGATGACGCGATCTCGATCGTTCGGATCGAACGACCAGCCGTCGACGGTGATTCCAGTTGGCGTGATATCGACGAGGTCGAGGCCGCCGTATACCACCGCATCGATTGTGCTGGCATTTCCGGAACCGGTGGGAGTCGTCGGTGTGTCTCGTTCGGCTTCGGTTTCAGTCGGCCCCAGATCGCGACAGCCAAGGGGCGTGCGGCGTCCGTCATCGGGACTAACCGCGTACACGCATACTTGGGTAGGCACCTCGGGAAGCACAAAACTCAGCGCGAACCCCGTCGCTGGCCCCAACGTGGAGAATGCCCTGCCGACATCAGGACGAGGCAGATCGGTGGCCGTGAGCGCCACGGACTGGCTATCGACGTGCACATCGATGACCGTCGGTTCATCACTGTCGGCATCGCCAGCCCAACCGGAGACAAAGCCGGTCGTTGCGCCGCTCCGGCGAATGACCTGGACAGATCCGTACGCCCGTGTCGGCGATTGGGGTCCCTCTTCTGGCAGGACTATCTCTCCGACGGTCGGAGTTGGGGTGGGGGAGTCTGCGACGTCTGCTGTGCTTTCATCAGACGTCGTATCATCGCCTGACTCGGGTTCGGTTTGGGGCACCGCCGTGGCGGCAGGCGGTGCGATGCTTCCAGTCGAGCCACCGCCGCGCACAGACCCACCGTCGCCCACGTTCATGCGAATACAGCCGACGGTCGCTGCGAGAGCCCCAGCTAATGCGTCGACGCAGAACTCGTACTGTCCTGGTTCGAGCGGGAAGCTGACGGCAAAGCCGGTATTTGGTCCGGCCCCGGAACGCGTCGATGCGATGTCAGGGCGCGGTAAGGCGGCGGTGCCAAAGTGCACGATTGCATTGTTCGCTCGTATTCGCATTGGTACCGGCACGCCAGACCCGTCGGCGATCCAGCCATTCAAAGTGACCGATGAGCCATTGTCGATCGCTACTTCGAGTGATCCTGCTGGTCGCCAATTCGTATCGCGTGCGGCGTCAGGAAGAGCTTCGCCGGCCGCTTCGCCTTCAGCGAGCGGTACGCACGAGGTCACCGAGCGGCAGATGAAGGGGGCAGGACCTGTGTCGGTCTGCACATAACCGTCGCTGCACCGGTATTCGATTTCCGCGCATTGACCACACTTTCCAGCGAATCGCCATAACCAACCGTCGGCTATGTCCCCGTCACCGCAGCCGCCGGCATAAAGGCTGTAGCCGTTGCCTGGATCGTTACGGAAGAATCCATCGGCGCTACAGCAGTCGGTGCAGATGGGAGATGAGCCGCAGCCCGGTTGGCAGTTGTCATTTGCGTTGTACGGCGGGCAGAACTGCATGATCCGACGGGGGTAGCTACCGACGATGCCGGTTTGCGCCTCGACCTTGCGGGCGGGCCCGAACAGGTTCGCAGCGGTTAGCGCAGTCGTCGCTGCTGCGGTCGCGATCGTGCCTCGAAGAAAGCCACGGCGTGTTGTGGACATGCGACGGGCGCGTCGCCGGTCGACCAGGCCAGTTACGAAGCCATTGTTCCGGGGGTCACGAGATAATTGATGTACATACGAGTCGGTTGCAACCGACTCACGCTGCGCTGGAATCGCATCGGCCGGCTTGGAATCAGCCCTGACCAGGTCCTCGAAGCGCACCCCACGATGTTACCTGTGAGCGGACCGCTATTCGGTTCAGGTAAGTGCTTTCAACGCCTCAACGAGATCAGCTGAGGAAATTACTGCGCGACTCGATCGAACCCGGCCGTCATCGACTACAAAGAGATAGGGCGTTGTGCTCACGCCCAAGGTTTCGGCGTCGATTTGTTCAACGGTTTGGACTGTGATTGCGTCTCGTCGGGCCAAGTGCTCAACGGTCGCAGCCAGATCATTTTCGGGACTGTTGAATTCGGCGCCGACGACCAACAAGATGCCTGTGTCGACAGACCGGGCAAGTTCGCTACGTGCGTGGGCGACGCGGAATCGGTGTTCGAACTGCTCTCGGCTGAGGCGGGTAGTCGGCGCCTCTAGTCCCCCTTGCACAGCTCGCTCAAGCATTTCGACTCGTCCCAGCAGGTAGTAGCAGACAAGACCCAGGGCGACAGCCACTAGCGCAACCACGATGAGCGATGCGAGTTCGAACGTCATGTCGTCAATCTGGTGGCTGACACCACGAGACCGGCGTCTCGTGCGACGGTCATGAGCTGTTGCACAGTTGGTGCAACGCTGCGAGCGACAGCTTGGTGAGGGCCAACCGCGATTGCATACGGCAGCGGGTCGGCGCCAACAACTGCTGCGAGATCAGCCTGATGGGCATGCAGCGCTGATCCTGAGCGCTCAGCGAGCGCCGAGGCGATTGGACGAGGTCGGTCGACGTGCCGCAGCACAAGCGGCATATCGAAGGAGGTTTCATCGAGCTCCTCGAGAAGGCGTTGGCATGCGTGACAGGTGCGTGAGACGAAGACGTGCAGGCCGGCTTCAAGTCGTTGAGCGACTTCTTCTGGTCTCACCGTGTTGGCGACTGCAGGACCTGCTGGCTCGTGTCCTGGGGGTAGCCCTTCGTTGAGAAGAAGTTCGACGACAGCGAGTCGTGCATACACGTGGTTCAGCGCGAAGGCCACGCATGCGAGTGCACCGACGAGAACAACACTAAGTAAGGCAGTACTCATGCGTCGGTTGTTTCGAAGGTATCGGCGCGGGCGAGCACAGCGCGGCTTGCAGCAGGCCACGACACCGCCTCGGGAAGGATGAAGATGCCGGCCGCCACAGCTAATCCCGTGCACAGGTTCGCCACGGCTTCAGCTGAGCTCAGTTCGGAACCCACTTGGTTAGCAAAGACGAACAGCACCACCAGGAGCACGCACAGCGACCGTGCCAATGACCACACCGTCGTAGGGGCCTCGCTAAAAGAGCATGCGCATGGAAGGTCTGAGTCGCTGGTCAGCAACCGAGCAACCCATAGAACAAAACCGAACGCTAGTGCTGTCGACGCCAGCGCGAGCACCGAGAGTCCTGCGGTGTTCGTGATCCAGAGCGTTGAAATGCCGACCGCCAAGATGATCTCGACGATGGTGAGCAGCAACGCTGGAATCCGCTCGTGGTTGATGTGCATCGCCAACAGGTGACGCAGTCGCCGATGATGCCATGTATGTGTGATAGCCCCGATGGTGATGAGGCCCCAGCCAACCGAGGCGAGGAGCTCGATCATGCCTGCCAGTCGACCCGAAGCTCGGCCACCGTTGTTGCAAGCTGGTCATCATTGGAGGCAGAACCTGGTAGGACCATGGCGCGACATGTGTTGGTAACGAGCGTGAGATAGGCAGCGTCGTCGGTAAAGCGGCCAGCGAACAATTCGCCGCCTACAACCGACGTCCCTTGCCAATCGGGTACCTCGTCGAGTACCTGGTTTGTGAGCGGTGTGATGTCGAGAATCCCGATTGAAGTTTGCATGGCCACTCGAGGGGGACTCGAAAACTCGATCTCGTCATTTGGTTCGACCATGATCCCGAGCGCCGTCTCCTGTGGACGCAGCGCGCCGACCAGCGAGAGCAGGGCATCCACACTGTCGTAGCTGTGCACCGAGAGGACCCCTTGTTCGGTCGCCACTAGCGCTTGATAACGGTGTGACGCTTGGGTCTCGACGTTGTCCAACGTCTCGACAATGTGCCCGGTCAGGCCTGCGACGGAGAATTCACCGGTGGTGGTGGCGTAACTAAAGGCCCGACGGTCAGCGGCAGCGAATGCTTGATGCGTCACGCCTCGGTACGTCACGTCGATAAACGTGGTGAACGGGACGTCGAGCGCCAACGTTGGATGTTGCACGTGAAAGATGTCGCCGTTAATGGCGCGTCCTCGCTTGGTTGACATCACGGAAGCCAGGGTAGAAGTGTTCGGCGCTAGAAGGGCGCCGCATCAACAAATGCGAGTGCTTCGTCGAGGCACTGCATGGAACGAGGCGTCGCAAAGTGATCGGTGTTTTTCAGCTCAACGAACGCCGCGTTACTCAGCGCGTCGACCAGGGGAGTGGCTGGACCAGCAAAGTCGTTGTCGCCGAGCAGGACAAGAATCGGCATCGAAAGCGGCGCCAGGCGCTCAACGGTCAGCTTGGTGGTGGGGGATTTCAGCATCGCTCTGAGTGCGTCGGCGTCCCCGTCAGGATCGTTGGTGAGGTCGGTGAAATAGCGGCTAAACGGGTCCGTTGGGTCGGCCTCGCCGCGCACCGCGGCGGCGATCTTCTCATGATGTTCGGTTCGCACTTCGAGCAGATTTGCCCCGACCCCGGTCAACACGATCCGGGCGAATCGTTCAGGCGCTTCAATTGCACATTCGAGAAGTACCCGCGAGCCGAGCGAGAAACCAATGGCGTCGACCGGTTCGTCGGGCAGTTCGTTGAGTACATGGCGATGCATGTCGGCATAGGCCGCTGGATCGTGCGGCTTGGGGGCTTTTCCGTGGCCGAGAAGGTCTATGCCGAGCGCCGGGCGTCCTGCGTCGGCTATGAGATCCATCCAACCGTTCTGTTGCCACGTGGTTGCGGCTGAGCCGCCGAGCCCGTGGATGAGGGCCACCGTGCGGTCTTGTGGGGTATCACTCATGGTGTTGGTGCTCCTTCGAGGACCCAGACGCCTCGGTTGATCAGCGTGTCTCTCAAGATACGTGGTTCGTCGGTCATGATCCCATCTGCGCCGAGATCGATGAGCTTGTTGATGTCTGCAGGATCGTCGACGGTCCAGTAGTGAACCTGAATCCCATGTTCGTGAGCGACGTCGATAAGTCGGCGTGTGACAAAGCTTGGCCAGCTTCGAAAGGGAACTTGGGCACAGGCAGCGGATAGGTTCCGAGCGTCGGCGAGGCCCCACCCCGCAAGGTAGAACCTGGCCGCTTCGAGCCGCCCCATCGACGTGCAAACGGATGGTCCCAGATCGGCACGGAACTTCTTGACGCGCCGGTCGCTGAACGCACCAAGACAGACGCGGTCAATCGCGGCGTGATCTCGCACGGCACGAATGAGTGGAAGGACAGCTGCGTCTGACTTGGCATCGATATTGAGTCGCGCGAGTGGCCACATAAGAAAGATGTCGGCCAATCGGGGAACCGGGGCGATCCCGTCAACCAACAACGCGTCGATGTGGGCAGCGCTCAAGTCTGCGATATCGGCGTCAACGCCCGTACGTGCGCGCAGGTTGGAGTCGTGAAACGCAAACAGCACGCCATCGGAACTGAGATGTACATCGGTTTCCAGATAGCGGTAGCCCAAGTCCACTGCGTGCTGGAATGCTGGCAACGTATTCTCAGGCCATATCGGTGAGCGCCCGCGATGTGCAAATGCCAACAATCCGTTGTGCTCAAGGAATGCAAAGCGATTGGCCACCCGGACGACGATACTTCTCGTACCCTGGTTCACGTGGAGCATGCACGTCGAGAATTTGCTCGCATTGTTCGTCCCGGCTCCGGCCGGATTGACGGCGAACTCGATGAAGCGGCGCTTGTCGTTGCATGCGCAGTCGACTCGACGGTCGTTGTTAACGATCAGATCGAGCGGATCGATGACTTGGCAGCGTCGCTGTCGGCGACGACCACGGCTGACCTTGCAATCGAGTTGTTTGGTGGTGTCACCCACGACCCTCAGGTCCACTTTGCGGGGAATAGTGCGAACTACTACGAGATCGAGAACTCACTGTTGCATCGGGTGCTTGACCGCCGTGTTGGCATCCCGATCACGCTTGCCGTTCTTCTCATCGAGGTTGGGCGCCGTCGCGGCATTGCCCTCTATGGCGTGGGGATGCCTGGGCACTTTCTTGTTGGGAGCGATAATGGGTACATCGACGCGTTCGATCGGGGACTGTTGCACGACGTAGCTGGATGCACCGCTCTCTATCGCCGGCTCGCCGGAGCACCTGTTGAGCTCCCACCCAACGCTCTGGAACCAACGCCGCCAGGACAGATTCTGCGGCGTGTGTTGATGAACCTCGCAGCGATTGTGGCGAACAACAACGACCGCGTGAAGACGCGTGCCGTGTGGTCCTTACTCTCAGCGTTTCCGGATGCCGACCATCGAGCGCACCTACGCCACGCGTTTGCCGCAGCAGAGATCGGCCAGTTTGATGAAGCCGCTGCCGCAGGCGGTCGAGCGCTTTCCGATTCGTCGTTACAGGCCGATGGCCGTGTTCGCGCTCAGATAGAGCAGTGGCAGTCGCGCCTCAACTAGCGAGCGACCTAGCCTAGGACATATGTCCGATATTCACTTGACCCGCAGTGGGCCGCCGGAAACGGTGCTCGACTCTGAACCCGAACCGGCACTCGCCGCACTTGAGGCAGCGTTGGCCTCAAGCGAACCGCGCGACGAAGTAAGCAAGGTCGTCGCAAAATGGCCAACATTCCTAGCCGCATGGGCAGAGCTTGGGCGCTTAGCCCGCGATGACGTCGAGGCATACGCTGCCTATCGCGTCGGCTATCACCGAGGTCTCGACCGTCTGCGGGCCAACGGTTGGCGAGGTTCGGGATACGTGCGTTGGGAACACCCGACCAACCGGGGGTTTCTGTCTGCGCTGCATGGTCTTGCGACAGCTGCCCGCTCGATCGAGGAAACGAGCGAGGCGGACCGATGCGATCTCTTCTTGAAGCAACTCGACCCGACGTGGCCGCCGCAATAATTCTGACTGGTGGTGCGAGCCGTCGCATGGGCGCGGACAAAGCCACATTGATTGTTGACGGCGTTGCGATGGCTCAGCGACTCCGACAGGTGCTTGAAGAGGCTGGCATTGCGGACATCGTTGAGGCGGGGTCGGTCGACTGTCCCGACGAGGAAAGCGAACGCCAAGGACCTATGGCCGGGATCGTTGCTGGCTGGCGACATCTCCAAACGCACAGTTGCGACAGCTATGACCCAACGATGGTGCTGTCGTGTGACCTGCCACGCCTCAACGCATCGACCGTGCGCTCTCTCATAAAGGCAGCACGCCAGCATGACGATGGCGCAGTTGCCCACGACGGCGAGCGGATGCAGCCGCTCGTTGCTGCGTATCGACCGAGCGCGTATGACGAATTCGAGCGCGCGTACGCTGCGGGGGAGCGCAGCGTACGTAAATGCTTTCCGGTCCTCGATGTAGGCGTCGTAGCGTGTGACCCGAGCGAGATTGCCGATGCAGACACACCATTGGACCTGATCGACCACACCGTTTCGTGGCCGCCCAACGACCGCTAATACGCCGTTAGTACGTGAGGCAAGTAACCTCGCGACGTGTCTGACCAGTCGAGTACCTATCGGATCGTGGATTCTGACGATGGTCTCGATGACATCATCGAGCAGCTCCTGCAAGTCGATCGCTACGCGATTGACACTGAATTCCATCGAGAACGCACGTACTACCCGCAGCTCGCGCTCATCCAAATCGCTTGGGCCGATCAGCTAGTACTCGTGGATCCGATTGCGATCGAGATAAGGCCGCTCGCAGAGGTGTTCGAAAGCGATGCCACCGCAGTTTTTCACGCATGTTCACAGGATCTCGAGGTTCTCGAGCTAACGACTGGCGCCGCACCAGCAAGCATCTTCGACACACAAATTGCGGCGGCCTTTGTGGGTATGCGGACCCCCTCACTGGCATCTCTTCATGATCAGCTGTTAGGGCGGAAACTGCCCAAGGCAAACAGGCTTACTGATTGGTTGCGTCGGCCGCTCAACGAGGCGCAACAGGCGTACGCCGCAAGCGACGTTGAACACTTACTTGAGATTCAGGACATCCTTACTGAACGTCTCACGGATAACAGACGCCTCGATTGGGCTAGAGATGAATTCGACATCGTTCGAGCTAAAGGTCTTACAGTTCGCCAACCCGAAGAGGCATGGCTTCGGATCAAAGAGGCTCGATCGCTCGGCGCTCAGGCTCGCACCGCGGCCAGGGAGTTGGCGGCGTGGCGTGAACGCTCCGCTCAAGACCGGAACATTCCAGTCCGACATGTCCTGCCAGATCTTGGCGTGGTTGCTCTGGCACAAAAGGCTCCAACTGACGCCGCCGATGTCGGCAAGACCCGGGGGCTCGAACGACGCGGTGTGAGCAAGCGTGATGCAGCCGAGATCGTTGCTGTTATCGCTGCATCGAAAGGCCTGCCGCCACCGCCCACCCGGCCACGCAAGGCGCATGGGGGTCCCGATCTGCGTCCGGCGGTCACCCTCATCGCAGCATGGATGAGCCAGTATGCGGACGACATGGATCTCGACCCGGCGATGCTCGGCTCGCGGTCTGACATCGAAGACTTCGTCCGCGCCGGTGAGTCACGGTTGGCGATTGGCTGGCGTAACGAGCTGGCAGGGACAGCGATTCGTGCTCTGCTTGCGGGTGAGGCAGCTGTCGCCTTCGACGGTGACGGCCGCGTGATCGTCGAAAAGCGCTCGTATGCGGCTATCAACGACGCGGATTTCATCGCATAGCCGTGTCTGCATGAAACAAACGGCCCGGCGCGATACAGGTCTTGGAACAAATTTGGGCTAAGAATGGTTGTGAACGCCTGTAATTGCCTGTCCTGCCGTGGTGGCCTTGCCCATCACTGTTAGAGTCATACACCTGTAGAAACATTCAAGGAGCCGCCCCGTGAAAAAGGGACGCCATCGCCGCTATGAAGAAGCGCGTGCACTCAAGCGCACCGACGACGGATTCGACGATTTACTTCGACCGAGCGACGCGCCTTGTGATGAATGCGATGGGCTGCCGGGTGAGCACAAGTCCTGGTGTCAGCTCGCCGACACCGTAAGCGTGCAAGGTGATGGCAACGATCCGGCGACGCTTTTCCCCAGCTGAACCTTCTAGGCCGATTCTGATAGGCGTCTTTCGCCTAGGTGGCTTGACGTTGCTAGCGAGTAGTACGCGGTTTGGCAGTGAGCGCTACCGCTGTCTCTGATGGGTGCTCCTCGGCGAGGTACTCGTTGAGCATCGAGATCGGCCATTCGCCCACGAGCTCGACGAGTTCGTCTTGGTGGTGTATCCACGTGGCGTTGTCAGCATCAGCGGTTGGAAGGTCGTCAGTACACCACCATCCGAAGTCGTCGCCTCCCTCACCCCAATCGTTGCGGCGCCAGGCTCGCAACACGACCGTGCGGCCGCCGCTGTCTTCTTGGAACTCTTCGAGCCGAAACGGTACCTGCCAGCAGACTTGGGGCTTCCAGTCGAGTGGCCGTTCGCCGTGAGCTAGTGCTCCGATATGCAAAGCACATCCATGGCCGCCATCGAAGCTGCCGTCGTTCAAGAAGATGCAGGCGTCGTTGACCGTTCGTGTCTTCTCTTCGTTGTCGACGAACTCAAACAGGTCCGTTGGTGTTTCGACCTTGTGGTGGTGTTGCCAGTGCGATGGGGCGAGCCGATTTGCTGCGTCGATCAGATTGTCGCGTTCACCGTCGTCGACGAGGTGCGCGCCGTGGGCGCAACACCCGCGCGCTCCATTGTCATTGGGTTCAGTTCCTTGGCACGTCGTGCCAAAAGAGCAATGCCATCCACTCGTGAGAAACGACAAGTCAAAGAGCCAGGTGGTGTTCTCCTCGTCTGAGAAAGAAACCCACCGAGTTGACTCGCTGGTCATGCGTTGCGTAATTGCAGAACTGTCTCCGCTGCCATGGCGATCCCTGATTCAAAGCGGTTACGCGGCAACGATTCGGCAGAGGTGCCGAAACCGTTCTCCGGGCTGATCAGCCCGGCGAACGCGACCGGAGCGCCAAGCCCGTAGGCGATTTCGCCAGCACCCGTCGGGCCGCCACCGGGCACAAGCAGGGTGCTTCGCGCTCCTAGTGACTTTGCGGCACGTCGTTGGCTGGTCAGAAGCACTGAGTCACCTGGCGATCGATACGGTCGCGATGACGAAAGCAGCTTGATAGTTGGGTTGAGGTCGGGCGGCGCTAGTTCCAGAAACCACTCGCGCAGGGCCGACTCGACTTCGGCATGTCGCTGCTCTGGAATCAGATAAAAGGCGATCGTTGCGGATGCAGCGCCAGGCATGGCATATCCGTCACTTTGGTCGCCACTGCAGGTCAAGACGCTAACCCCAGGCCAGAGGGCTGCTCGTTCGAGGCTGGTCAGGCCGCCAGCCGGTCGAGCCGTGCCTAGGTTTTCCGCCCAACTCGATGCGAGGTCCGCGTTTTCGTTGAATACTCGTCGGCGCTCGTCATCAGGACGATGGGCACGACTGTAGAAGCCGGGCAGCACGATGCGTCCCCGGTCGTCGCGAAGCGATCCCAGGATTTGCGTCAGCTTGCTGAGCGGATTGCGAAACGCGCCTGATGTCACGAAGTCGTTGTGTGACTGTCCTGCGGACAGCGCTAGTTCTGCGACCAGTTGACCTCGTGCGCCCGTGGTGATAGCGCTGTGATCGGCGCTCCATGCGACGGCGTTGGTCATTACGATCGCGTCGATGTGCCCCAGGAACAGGGCTGAGGTGACTGACGCGAAAGTGTCACCGTGACCGAGCGATAAGAAGCTTACGCTCATTGGTTCTTCGCCGATTGCGGTCCGTGCAGCCTGAACACCCTCGGCAAAGGCAATGGTTGGGCCGAATCTGCTACCAACACCGGGCCCCTGCAGTGTTTGTCCGTCATCGATGCGAGGCGTCGTGCCGACCGACAAGCCAGTGAGGTCATGGCGCCCGACCACCAAAAGCGTGGCTCGCGTTGACGAGCTGCCAGCACTGCAAAACACGCTGTTTTGGCCGATTCGTTGGATTTCGCCCAGTTTGGCGACGGTGAAATAGTTCTCGACAATATCGGTGCGTTCATCGTCGGTCAGCGCGGGATCAGCCCATGCTTCAAAGCTCTCAGCGATGCCGAAGCGTCGCTGGGCTAGGTGATGTCGAACGTCGGACCTACCAGCCACGTAAGTGACTGTATCGGCGCGGTCGGTTCTCTGGGCGGTCGGCCGTTTTAACGGTGTTGGTGTGCAAGACTGGCGCTTATGTCTCCCGATATTGAGGCGCTGTGCTCTCGACTCGACCAACTCAGCGAGGATCTTGCGGATCTCGCCATGCAACGGCTGCGCGACAGCATCGATGCTGGCGGGGACAAATTGCCGGTCGACGAGAAACTGATCACGCGTGCACGGCGATCCGTAGAAAAAGCTGCGGCACTCCTGCGATCAACTTCTGATGAAGGTGACGCGTTTTAGCTGTGGGGGTCTGCCGCTGCTAGCTGACCGCAGCGTTTAGTACGTTGATCAGTTCGCGCAACCGTGCGTAGTGACGACGGTTGAATTCAAACGCGATGCGATGAAGCTCTGGTTCGTCGTCGTCGTCGAGTTCAGAGGGAGTGATTTCGATCCTTTCGTACTGACCTGCTGCGATGATGTCCGAGAAGTCTTCGTTGAGCGAGGCGAGTAGTTCATCCGATGGCTCGTGTTCAACACGCAAGACCAGTCGGCGCCCAACAAATCGCATGCTGTGATAGTTGCGATAGAAGTTGCAGATTTCGTCGACCGCGACGTCAACAGAGTCGGTGAGCTTCACGAAACTCATGTCATCGGCAGAGATGAGGCCATCGCTGAGCAACTGCTGTGTGACGAAGTCGTACCAACCTTGCCAATAATCGCCTCCGGGCGCGTCAAGCAGCACGACGGGGGCGGGATATGTCTTTCCGGTTTGCAGCAACGTGAGGAGCTCAAAGCTCTCATCGAGCGTTCCGAATCCGCCAGGCAGTAGCGCGTATCCGTGTGATTCCTTCATGAAGGTGAGCTTGCGCGTGAAGAAGTACTTGAAGTTGATCAGTTTGGGATCGTCCGCGATGGTAGGTGCGGCCTTCTCCTCAAACGGCAGTGTGATGCCAACGCCAAAGCTGTCTTCGCTACCAGCGCCCTCGACGCCCGCGGCCATGATGCCGGGACCAGCGCCGGTGATGACCATCCAGTCGCGCTCAGCGATTGCGGCGCCGAGCTGGACTGCTGCGGCGTAGTTCGGGTGATCACGTGGCGTGCGGGCCGACCCAAAGATCGAGAGCTTGCGAGCATGACGGTACGGGGCGAACACGCCCATGGAGTACCGCAGTTCCTTGAGGGCGGCGTTGATCAGCTTGAGGTCGCCGCGATCATTATTTTCCCGATTTAGCCGGATCGCTGAAACAATCATTTCAAACAGCAAGTCGTTGTGTTCACCGCCGGCTGACAGTTCCACCAGCTCAGCGATCTGTTGGTCGACCCTTCGATCACCTGACCTGTAGCGAGGCAGCCGGTTCTGTGCGGACGGTGAGGAATCGCTCACTATGACATGCCGTCCATGCGACTCTGCAGTGTCACCAGGAGGTCGTCAAACGAGTCCGCAAACGAGGCAACGCCATCGGCCTCAAGCTTGTTCGTTATTGCGGCAAGGTCAACGCCAACAGCGAAAAGATTGTCGATCACCGCTTGGGCGGCGGGAACATCACTGTCGATTGTTCGAGCGACAGTGCCGTGGTCCAAGAAGGCGGCAAGTGTTTTGTCTGGCAGCGTGTTGACCGATCCGGGTCCGATCAGATCATCGACATACTTGGTGTCGGGGTAGTCAGGGTCTTTGGTCGACGTCGACGCCCACAGAGGTCTCTGTACACGTGCGCCTCGCTCAGCAAGGGCTTGCCATCGGTCTCCGGAGAACCGGCGCATGGCCATGTCGTAGGCAAGCACGCCGTTAGCCACAGCGACCTTGCCGCGCAGCGCTGACGCTTCAGCTGAGCCCAACTCATCGAGTTGTTTGTCTACGGCAGCATCAACACGGCTGATAAAGAACGAGGCGACGCTCGATATACCTGAGAGGTCATCACCCTGATATGCCTCGAGGCCGCTGATGTATGCCTCGATCACTGCGTCATAACGTTCAAGCGAGAACAGCAGAGTCACGTTGACCGAGATTCCTTGACTCGTGACGTGCCGGATGGCTTCAAGACCCTCGGCGGTTCCGGGGATCTTGATGTACAAGTTTGGGGCGGCAATGTCAGAGTCGAGCTCTTGAGCGGCAGCGATCGTGCCTTGGGTGTCATGGGCGAGCGCCGGTGCAACCTCAACGGATACATAGCCGTCTTCACCGCCACTGGTGTCGTGGACACCAGCGAGTACGTCGAGCGCGCCACGAATATCGCTTTTGACCAGAGCCCAGTACGCAGCTTCGACGGTCGCGCCTTCTGCGACTAGCGATGTGAGCTGCTCGTCGTAGTCGTGACTGTCGCCGATCGCTCGTTGAAAGATTGTCGGGTTCGAGGTCAGCCCTCGGACGCCTTGGTCAACCCAGTTCCTGAGTTCACCAGACGTGATCCAATCGCGACGCAGGTTGTCGAGCCACGGGCTCTGCTGTTGCTGGTCGAAGAGGTCGTGAAGTCGAGTCATTGAAATCCTTGGTTCGGGGAGGCGGGTAGTTGACTACAGCTGAGCGAGTGCGTGGTCGACGAGGTTGTTTACATTCATGCCAAGCTCGTGCAAAACGGTGGCGCCAGGAGCGCTAGCTCCAAACCTGTTGATACCGACGACTTCGTTGGCGTATCGGTACCAACCTTGTGAGACACCGGCTTCGATCGCAAGTGACGCAAGATCAGGACGAATGGTCGCGTTGCGGTAGTCGTCGTCTTGGTCTTGGAACAGGTTCATACTCGGCATAGACACAACCCGAGCAGGTGTGCCCTGCTCGGCTAGCCGTCGTGCTGCTTCAACACAGAGCTGTACCTCGCTACCCGAGCCCATCAGCGTGATCACCGCGTCGGCGGGATCACTCACGACGTAGCCGCCGCGAGAAACATCCTTGGCGTTGGTTCCTTCGAGAACTGGCAGATTCTGACGCGACAGGATTAGCGCGGTCGGTCCGTCGGTCTGAAGGGCTTGACCCCAAGCACCAGCGCTCTCGTTCGCGTCGGCGGGTCGGATGACGGAAAGCCCGGGGATTGCTCGCAATGCTGCGACGTGTTCGACTGGTTGGTGGGTCGGGCCGTCTTCGCCGACGCCGACCGAGTCATGGGTGAACGAGTAAATGACCCGCAGCTTGGACAACGCTGCTAGCCGGACCGAGGGGCGGCAGTAGTCGCTGAAGACGAGGAACGTGCCGCCCACGGGGAGTACTCCACCGTGCAGTGCCATGCCATTCATCACCGCGGCCATGGCGTGTTCGCGCACGCCGTAATACACCTGGTTTCCAGCTAAGGAGCCATTGGTGACTTGCTCGCCGGCGTCGAGCTTGACCCCGGTGTTACCCGTTAGATCGGCGCCACCAGCGACGATCGACGGAAAGAAGGGAGCGATGGCGTTCAGTACCGCGTTCGACGACTTACGAGTTGCGATGTTGTCACCCGGCTCCCACGTGGGCAACGCCGCTTTCCAGTCACCCGTGGCCTTGCCGGTGACCATCTCGCCAGGATTGGGATTGGCTGCATGCCAGGCAGCGGACTTAGTTGCGCCGCGGGCCGCCACCGAGCGGTACCACGAAAGCACGTCGTCACTCACCTCGAACGTTTGCTCAGGATCGAGTCCGAGCTCAATCTTGGTCTCGGCAATCTCTTCATCTTTGAATGCGTAGCCGTGCGCGGACGGCGAGTCAGTAAGCGTTGGGCTCGGCGTACCGATGTGGGTGCGCAAGACGAGCATCGAGGGCCGGTCGGTGACTTCCCTTGCGGCGAGGATGGCTTGTTCAAGCGCGTCGAGGTCGTTGCCAATCTCGCCAAGGTTGACGACATGCCACCCGTACGATTCGAAGCGGCCAATAGGGTCGTCGGTCAACCAAATATCGGTAGGTCCGTCGATGGACACGTGGTTGTCATCGTAAATGCAGATGAGCCGACCGAGTCCGAGGTATCCGGCAAGCGAGGCGGCTTCGTGGCTGACGCCTTCGGCGAGATCGCCGTCGGAGCAGATGGTGTAGGTGTAGTGGTCGACCACGCCGGTGCCCACGTGAGCACGTTGTCTGGCTTCGGCCATGGCCATGCCAACCGACGTTGCGAAACCTTGGCCGAGAGGGCCCGTGGTGACCTCGACGCCAGCGGTGTGTCCAACTTCGGGGTGACCCGGTGTGGCGCTGCGCCATTGACGAAAGTCCTTGATGTCATCGAGGGTGAGTCCGAAGCCGCAGAGGTGCAGCATGGCGTACTGAAGGATCGATGCATGGCCCGGACTTAAGACGAAGCGGTCACGGTCGGGCCACGCTGGGTCAGCGGGGTCGAAGTCCATGATTCGGCTATACAGAACATGGGCAAGGGGTGCCAGTGCCATGGCAGTTCCCTGGTGGCCAGATTTTGCCGCGTGCGGCGCGTCCATGGACAGGCCAGCGATGGTCGCAACTGCCTGTTGTTCAATGCTCTGAGCGGTCATGGCCTCACCCTATATGTCGGTTCACGCTGAGTCGCGGCCCTTTAGGTTGCGTCTTTATTTCCGCCATGCTCAGACCATTGATTGGCCGACGCTGACTCGGCTGCAGCGGCCTCATCGAACGGCAACAAGGTGTAGGGCACGGCGATGGTGTGGCCGTCAGTTCCTATTCGGCAGTGGGCTTCGACCGTGCCGTAATCGTTGAAGTCAAGCTCGCCGCGAATCAGGCGATAATCGAACTTGCCTGGCGGCGTCTGAAGAGGCTGAACGTTACGGGCGATCTGTTCGCCGTCGCGCTTGTAGACGACCTCAAGCACTCCAGTACCGTCGCTCTCTGGCGGTGCGTGAACGATGACGACAAGGTGTGGCGCCAAAGTCACGGGTACTGGGCTAGGTGCTGCGGCCGAGAACTGCACTCCACCGAGGTCGATGCGGGTCGAGGGACCGCTGACCTGACGGACATCGATGTCATCAATGAAGAGTGCGGCGATGATTTGCATAGTGACTCCCGGGTAGTGTGGCGCCGATGTCCCGACGATACCGCTCATGACGACAACGCTCTCAGAGGCAGACTCGAAACTTCTGCTCGCTGAGTACGGCTTACCCGTTCTTGATGAACGAACCGTGCCTGACTCTTTGTCCGCAGGTGCGGCCGCCGATCAGATGGGTCTGCCGGTGGTGGTCAAGCTCTGTGGTGACGCGATCGCGCACAAGACTGAGCGCAATCTGGTTCGCTTGGGCCTGCAGACGGCCGACGCCGTACAAGCAGCGGCAACGGAATTGCTCGCACTCGCAACTGATCAAGACGGACCGGTTGAGCTGTTAGTGGCCCCGATGGTTCGTGCCACCCGAGAGTTCATCGTTGGTGCCGATAGGTCCGACGAGTTTGGACCGGTCGTGATGCTCGGCATCGGCGGCATCTTTGCTGAAGCACTTGAAGACGTCGTGTTCCGCTTGCTTCCAGCGAGTGACTCGGCGCTCGAGTCGATGCTTGATGATCTTGTTACGCAGGCCATGCTCAACGAGTTTCGTGGTGAGCCTGCAGTTGATCGCGCCGAGCTACTGGCGGTTGTGCGGTCCGTTGCGTCGGCCATGACCGCGCGGTCAGATATTGCGTCAATCGATATCAATCCCGTGCTGATCAGCGAAGGCAAGGCGATCGCCGTTGACGCATTGGTGGCCTTGCGATGACCTCGGCGCCTGACCTTTCACCCTTGTTCGAACCGGCCGGGATCGTTGTCGCAGGAGCCTCCTCGCACCCCGGCAAGTTCGGTTTCGCGGTTCTCCACAACATCATTACGTGCGGCTATCAGGGAAACATCTTTGCCACGAATCGCAGTGGCGGAACGCTGCTTGGCATCGACTGCCTTTCCTCCGTTGCTGAGGTGCCTGCCGGGCAGGCGGATCTGGTCTACGTGTGCGTGCCGGCATCCGGCGTTGCCGGTGTGCTGCGCGAAGCAGCGTCGGTCGGTATCCGTGCAGCGTTCATCGCCTCGAGCGGTTTCGGTGAAGGGCACGACGAAGAAGGCCAGGTTCATGCCGCCGAGTTGGTAACGCTTGCGGCTGAACTCGACATGGCGATTGCTGGACCAAATGGTCAAGGACTCGTTTCTACGCCGGCATTACTTTGCGCTCAGTTCGTTGGCCCATTCCCGCCGCGCGGCGGCGTGTCAATCGTGAGCCAGTCCGGCAACCTGGCATCGGGCGCAATGAACTACGCAGCAGCGAGCGGTGTCGGCGTCGCACGAACAATTAGCGCAGGCAATGCAACGTGTCTCGGCCTCGACGACTACATCGCGTGGTTGGCCGACGACCCCGAAACGACGGCGATCGTTGCATACATCGAGGGTGTCGATGACGCCCGCCGCTTCTATGAAACTGTCTCGCAAGCAACGAAGAGAAAACCTGTTGTCGTTGTCAAGGGTGGCACTAGCGATGAAGGAGCGCGAGCCGCCGCGAGCCACACCGGTTCGCTCGCGACAAACGACCGCATCTTCGACGGCATGTTGCGTCAGGCTGGTGTCTGGCGTGCTTCCGATATCGGCGCTGCCTTTGGCGCCGCGGCAGCGCTGGCGATACACGAACCGATGCACGGCCCAAACGTCGCCTTCTTGACAACCGCAGGTGGTTGGGGCGTGCTTACCGCAGACGCTATGTCGTCTTCGTCGGTCCAGTTGATGAATCTACCACCCGACCTGATGAGCCAGCTAGACGATGTGATGCCGCCGCGGTGGAGCCGGGGAAACCCAATTGACGTGGCAGGCGGTGAAACTCGCGACACGATTCCGAGCGCGCTTCATCTACTCGCTGCCCATCCCTCGGTCGATGCAGTGCTCATGCTTGGCATGGGTATTCAGAGCAACACGGCGGCGCTCATGCGTCGCGGGCGATTTAGCGAACTCGAAGACATCGAACGAATCTGTTCCTTTCATGAGCGCCAGGACCAGCGATACGCCCAAGCGATCGTCGATGCAAGTGCGCAGACCGGAACTCCGGTGATCGCTGCATCTGAGCTCGCTCTGTCGAATCCGGAGAACCCCGGCCCGGCGACGCTTCATGCAAACGGCCATCCCTGCTACACCTCACCGAGCGACGCAGTCGCCGCCTTCGCCGCTTTATATGCGCGAGGCCGCTACTTGCGGTCGGTGTGAGGAAGACGCTCGGATGAGTCCGAGTTCGACGTTATGAAGCGGTACGCCGGGCGGCTCGTACTTCCTGTTGTCCTACTGGTCGCCGCACTCGTGTGCTGGTTCGTCGCTTCCCAACTCGGCAAGGCCGATAGTGCAGAAGCGTCGACCTCAAGCGAGGCACAGAGTGACGTTCCGGTTGTCTCGGTCCGGCGCCTTCCCGAGTTCGCTACGGCATCACAGAGTTCTGATGCGATGGAGCGCGCACTCGCGTCGCTGCCGGCCGATCCTGGCGGACTTTCGTGTGCAGCAATTTGGGTAGATGGCCAGCCCGTCTTTCAGCTGCGAAGCGATCGTCCACTGCTTCCAGCATTCGCCCAGCTGGCGATCACAGGTCATGCGGCGCTCGATGTCCTAGGCCCCGATTACACCTTCGAGACCAGAGTGATGGCCCTATCGGGTCCAGATGAAGAGGGAACGGTGGCCGGCGGGGTGTACCTGGTTGGAGGAGGAGACCCGGTACTGATGACCGACGGGTACTCGCGAAGCTTCAGCCCGATACGCGCCACGCGAACTCCGCTGGAGGTCCTGGCCAGAGCGGTCGCCGACGCTGGTGTGACCCGCATCGACGGAAACGTGATTGCCGTAGAGGGTCGATACGACGACCAACGCGCACTGCCAGGTTGGCCCGAGGCCTACCTAGCTCCATCGGTCGTTGGTTCCTTGAGCGCACTACAAGTCAACGACGGACTTGGCACTGATCCTGAGACGGGTCCTGCGGTCGCTGCGGCACGGTTGTTCGATGATCTACTCGAATCGCTCGACATCCGGATTACGGATTCAGCTCGCTCTGTTGGCGGCGATGAAGACCTCACCGATGCGCAAACGATCGCGAGCATCTCGTCACCACCGCTGAGCGACATCGTGTTCCAGATGTTGGCCGCAAACGACGCTGGCGCCGCCGAGTTGCTGCTCAAAGAACTTGCAGCTGATAGCGGTCAGCTCGGCACGACCCAGGCGGGCGCAGGGATCGTGCAACGAGTGCTACGGGACCAGGGCGTCACCGTCGCTATTCCATTCAGAGATGGCAGTGGCGTCGATCCAGTTGGAGGAACCACCTGTGATCAGCTCGTCGCCACATTAGATGCCGTCCCGGACGGCCATGCCACCTTGGGATCGTTGCCGAGCTACGACCTACCCGGTGTCGCAGCTGGCCGACTGCAAGCGGTCGATATTTCATCGGATCTTCGGGCAATCGGTGGGATCCAAGGAGACGCAAGCGGACTCGTTGCTCGCACCGTCGACCCGGGCCGCCGAGTCACGATCGCAAGCATTGTCAACCGGTCCAATGGTCCTCGAGAGGCCGACCTTGCCTTTCAGGATGCGCTGGTAGCGATCGTGGACGATCTTCGGGCAACGGTCGATATCGACCTGGTAAGCGACGGCTAGTAAGTCAAAGCTGGCGTGCCTCCTTGGAGAGAACATCCAACAACCGGACGAGAACCAAGGTCACGTTCTCGGTCGTTGGCGCCAAGGCCATCAGCGGGCAGCGAGTTGATCACCCCTCCATCTACGACCAATTCATGACCCGTGTACTCGGCCTCCTCAGAGCACAGATGCAAAACTGCCTTGGCGACGTCTTCGACCGAATCCGGAAGGAGTCGTCGTTACGGCGCAGACCCTGCTCGACTTGCATAGTGACGAGCATCGCGAGCGTCGACGAGTCGAGAATCGACTGTTTCGATGCGAGACATTTCGCTTCTGGGACAAGATCTTGATCAAGAGCAACTACTCGACATCTTGAAGACGAACGTGGAGGGTGGAATGATGTTTGTGCAAGTCGCATCGTTTTCGTCGGGTTGGTTCGTACCCAGCGGGCATTTCCGAATGCCTCGCCCTATGCGGTAACCAATGGCGCTGCCGACGCATTGGCTGAGTGCTCCCCGCCGAACTCGGAAGCGACAACATTCGCGTAAGATGCGTGCTTTTTTGGGCGGTGCTCACCGATATCGATGTCCAAGCCGGACTGACCACGGCGGCTGAGCAGCAAGAGCGACTCAAAGCGTTGGGGCCACTTCACGTTTTGGGCCCGTTCGAGCCGAGTGGACGACTGGCAACGTGAGGACGGTCGACGGTCGCCTTGGACTGGGCGTAACAAGCGACTAGAAACCCGCCCGCAGGCCTTCGTAATCGCAGAGCAGGCTGCGCCGATAGCGCGTTCGTGTCATCAAGAAACGCACAACACGATGCCCAGGTCGCGATTTTTTCGTTAGCGTACAGATGTACGCACTCCTCTATATGCGCCGTGCCCAGGACATACAATGAAGTCATCAACGAAGATTGGCACCGTGGTCGTCGCCGTGTTCGCTCTGCTAGTCGTAGGCAACCTGATCTATTGGAACGGTGAGGGCCGGCCGGGTACCCCAGAAAATTTTCGACAGCGAGTCGCAGCGACTGGCCTATCGGTCAACTGGGAGAACAACGGCCCGACTGGCGGCAGCGGTTTCGTAGCAGCTGATTGTGGTTCCGTCCCGGTGACGATCAACGACCTCGATGGAGCCTTGACTGTCACGTGGGATCTCAATTCGGCCGAGCTGACGCCTGAGACGTCAACTCGGATCCTGGACTGTGAGAAATCAGCGGGATACCGCTACTTCGGATCGGTGCAGTTGGCCCAAGGTGCAACGCTAGATCAATCGATTGACGCCGTCTCCTCGGCCGACGACGTATCGATTCTCCAATCGCCCGCCGACGTGCAGGTACGAGTAATCGAGGCCAGCGATGGTACGCCTCGCCTCACAATCGAGGTTGGCGAGGACGCCTCGCTCGGCTCAGCTTCGGTGACTTTCTCTATCGCTGGCGAGCCCGAACCTGTGCAGTGGACATTCAGCATTCTGGAACCGTGACCAAAGGTGCCAACTAAGCACGGCAACGGGAACTCGGGCAACAGCGGCAAAGGGAACTCGGATTCCTAGGCAACGGGAGCTCGATTCCTTCGGCGATTGAGTGTTGCGACTCGCCGACCAACGGCGTCAGCGCTGACTCAGCGGAATCAAGTGCAGGAAAGTGGTCTGAGCGGTGAAATCGGCTGCGAGACCTGGTACCGACAAGTGGCGGTTCTACGACGATCTCCTGACACGCGCCCACGAGTTGCCTACCACCTCGTTACAGCTCCCGTCACGGCGAGCCAAGTACCGGCTGTGGGTGACTCGGCGACCTGGTGCGGCACTCGCCTAGCCAAGCGAGAAGTCGTGCAGCGTTTTCCTTGAGCACCACCACCGAGTCGACATGATCAGTGGTGCCCCTATCCCAGCCCCCAAAGTTCGTTCCAAACACCAGGCGGAAAGTTCCGAGTTGCTCGAAAGCGAAGCAAACTCGGCGTAGCCAGTCACATGGCAATCGAACCACAGGCGATCGACGGCCGCATCGAACGCGCCTGGCTCCTTGATCCAGTCACATGGCAACGGTCGCCGCTCAGCCAACGTGCGGATCTTGGCCCGGTGCATCGGAAACGAACCGGGTGACGGCGCGAGACACCGCCAAAGACCAACATGACCACTGCCAGCATCTCTTCGAGCGAAAACTTGCGACCAGTTCCAGGCTGAATCGGCTCATACAGGTCATCGCGTAGTAGGCCATCGAGTCCTGTTAGTGACGGATACAGGAACCAAGCTCAGGGCCACACGTGGGACCGGCAGCGCAAGCGAGCCTTCGAGCACGATGTGTCCGTGCACGCCGATCAGCCCTGGCAGATTGGTATTAGTCACAGCAACCTCGCATGAACTCAGGCTTTCACATGGGGCGGTCTGGTCATCTATTCGTTATCCACGTTCGATCGGGGACTGGTGAGAGCGCCGTTGTAACCTCGGCCCTATGAGCGATGTTCGAGAGATGCCGATGTTTCCGCTCGGATCCGTGTTGTTTCCGCACGGCGTGCTGCCCCTTCACGTCTTTGAACAGCGCTATCAGCAACTGCTTAATCAAGCGCTCGAGACCGACCGCAAATTCGGCGTGGTGCTGATTAGCCGTGGATCCGAAGTCGGTGGGGGAGAAATACGAAACAACATCGGCACGGTTGCTGTCATTGAGGACCATCAGCGCTTCGACGACGGACGAGCGGCCGTGGTTTCGACCGGAGCCCAACGCCTGGAGGTCGTCGACTGGTTGCCCGATGACCCGTTTCCTCGCGCAATGGTGCGCGAACTCGCCCCCGAGCCAGCGGTCAACGATGACGCAGTGCTACTCGCCCGTGTACAACAGACCTTTCATGACCTGATTTCGCTGGGGCAACGGCTCGGTCGCCTGGAACAGACGCCGGACGCCACATGGGCGGACGACCTTGAACAGGCCACCTGGCAACTGGCAGGACGAGCACCGTGCACCGCGCTCGATCAGTACAGCGTGCTCGCAGCACCAACGAGAGCTAGCCGGCTTCAAAAAATTGACCAGCTCCTCAAAGATGTTGCAGCGGACCTTGAAATGATGGGGCGTCTCGACGACAACTAGCACTACCCACATCGCAACTGTGCCGATTGGTGGTGGCAGCAGTTGCTCTGCCACTAGGCTTTGCCAACTCAGGAGCGCTACATGGCCGACAAAGACGACAAGACCGAGACCAAGGTGCCGAACGGGACCTTCGATGAGCTAAAGCTCATGGTCACCGACTACGCAAAGCAAGAGACGATCGAACCGCTCAAGAACCTTGGTCAGTGGGCAGCGTTCGGCATCGTTGGTGCGATCTTGCTGACGATCGGAGCTTTCCTAACCGGCCTCGGCACGTTGCGTCTGTTCCAGAAGATGGATTGGACGAACGGCACGTGGAGCTTCACGCCGTACATGATCGTATTCGCCTTGCTAATGGTTATTGCAGGGGCGTGCTTCTGGGCAATGACCAAGACTCCCGAGTGGATGGATGACGATTCATGAGCCAGATCACACCTGAGGACCTACAGCAGAAGTTTGGTCAACTCAAAGACGAAATTGAGGTCGCCGCCGGGGCCGCACGAAGCACCGCCCAAAAGGTCGGACTCGTCGCTGGCGTGGTGTTGGTGTTGCTCGCATTCTTCCTCGGCGCACGCCGCGGTAAGGCAGCCAAGACCATCGTTGAAGTTCGTCGACTCTGATCGACGACTGTGGGTCCGCTTAAACGGCTGCTAAAGCCAACAGTCATCATCAAACGCAAGGCCATCATGTCTGGTCTGTTCGGCGGCGACCGGATATGGCTCGCTCTCGGCGTGGTGGTCTTCGTTGGCGGCAAGATCAAACGCCTGTTTGGTTTCGGTGTGCCTGAACCGGTCTACGTTGAGACGCTCAAGCCCGGCGAACGCTTCGTGGTTGCCCACCAACCAACAACGAGTCGCCGCAAGCGACGCAAGGCACGCAAGGCCGCCAAGAAGTAACTACTCGTCGACAACCGACGCCGACAGATCGCTGCTGATGAAGATTGAACTACGAAACCCAACGCGCACCCTCGAATTCAAAGGATCGATGAGTGTTGCAAAGCTGCTCAACAAGCTCGAGGTGAATCGCGAGTCAGTTCTTGTGATCTGTGATGGAACATTGGTACCGAACGATGCCGTGCTGCCGGCCGACGCCGTGGTCGAGATCCGCAGTGTGATCTCGGGTGGCGCCCAATGAAGTGTCGAGTGTGTCGCGGTCCCGCCGTTATCGATCTGAAGCGCCACAACGCCAACTTCTGTAGCGAACATTTTGTGCGGTTCTGTCACCAGCAGGTCGAAAAAGCAGTCGGTGAGTACGACATGTTCTCGCCGACCGATCGACTGCTCGTAGCGGTCAGCGGTGGCAAGGACAGCCTTGCAATCTGGCACATTCTGCACACCCTGGGTTATCAAGTCGACGGCCTGTACATCGGACTGGGTATTGAGGACTACAGCGACACGTCAGCGGTGTTCGCCAAAGACTTTGCCGACGAGCATGGCCTAACACTCACGATCGTTGATCTCGTCGACGAATACGGTTACGACGTGCCGAGTGGTAGCAAGGCGGCTCGGCGCGCACCCTGTTCCGCATGCGGCATGTCGAAACGACACATCTTTGATCGAGTCGCGGTCGAGGGTGGTTACGACGTGCTAATCACCGGTCACAATTTGGACGACGAGGCAGCCGTGTTGTTTGGCAACGTGTTGCACTGGCAGACGGACTATCTGGCTCGCCAGCACCCCGTGCTGCCTGCTCGCCATGGTCTGCCGCGCAAGGTTAAGCCGCTGGTGCGACTCGATGAGCGAGAGATGGCTGCCTACTGCGTTGTATCGGGCATCGAGTACATGCTCGATGAGTGTCCAATGGCGGCTGGCAACAAGCACCTTCGCTACAAGGACGCTCTCAACAGCATTGAAGCAGCGTCGCCGGGCTCCAAGGCGGCGTTCTTCCACAAGTTTCTCAGCCAGGGAGCGCCATTCTTTCAAGAGGCGGCCCAAGATCTGCGTGACGAACTCGCGCCGTGCTTGACGTGTGGCGCACCAACACCGAACGAGGTGTGTGCGTTCTGCCGACTCGTCGAGCGCGCTGGCGGCCAACCTGTTCAATTGACGAGTGGACCTTCGAGGCAATCATGACGACCGGCCCGCTCGCCGCAGGCGAACTCGTGATGCTGATCGACCGCAAGAAGCGGCGCTACCTGACGACCTTGGTCGACGGCGGCGAGTTCCATTCGCACGCGGGCGCACTGCCGCACGAGGACATGATTGGCCAGTCCGAGGGACAGGAGTTCCGTAGCGGCCGTGGTGCCGCATACCTCGTGGTACGCCCGACCCTTTCTGACTTCATACTCAAGATGAAGCGTGGCGCGCAGGTGATCTATCCGAAAGATCTTGGCCCGATCTTGATGCAGGCGGACATCTTCCCTGGAGCGCGTGTGCTCGAATCAGGTCTGGGGTCGGGAGCGCTTTCGATGACGCTGCTTCGTGCCGGAGCGAACATCACCGGCTACGAATTGCGCGAGGACTTTGCGGCGCAGGCGCAGGCAAACGTCACGGAGTTCATGGGCGACGAAGTGCTTGAGCGCTACGACGTTCATGTGCGGTCCGCCTACGAGCCGTTCGACCACGGCGACTTTGACCGTATCGTGCTCGACCTACCTGAGCCATGGAGCGTGGTGCCGCATGCGGTCGATGCGTTGGCAAGCGGTGGGATCATCTTGGCGTACACGCCAAGCATCATTCAGGCGACAACGTTTCGGTCCGCGCTGACCAAGCACGGCTTTGGAATGGCAGAGACGATCGAGGTGCTAAACCGGGGTTGGCATATTGAGCCGGAGCACAACGCCGTTCGGCCGGATCACCGGATGGTGGCCCACACTGGCTTCTTGACGACCGCACGCAAGCTTGTACCAGTCGAGTCGTAGCAGCAGATGCCTGACGCAGCGTTTGCGAACGAGCGGCTGGCGGCGTTGTACGACATTGCCGAAGCCGGTCGTGGCGATCTGGTTTACTACGAGGCAATTGTCGGCGAACTTGGGGCCACGTCGGTTCTTGACATTGGCTGTGGGACCGGCACGCTGGCGTGCAGTCTTGCGGCGAGTGGATTGCGGGTCGTTGGGCTCGACCCTGCGGGAGCGTCGCTTGCGCTGGCTCGCACCAAACGTTCCGCTGACAGGGTCACGTGGATAGAAGGCACGATCGAACACGTTCGCGATCATGAGGTCGATGTCGCAGTGATGACTGGCAACGTTGCGCAAGTGTTTGTGCACGACGCGGCCTGGTTGGAAGTGCTGCGCGGTAGCCACCGTTGTCTTCGGCCCGGTGGGACGTTGGTGTTCGAGGTGCGAAATCCAGCGTTCCAAGGCTGGACCGAGTGGACGAAAGAACAATCGCTAAGGCGTCTGGCCTTGCCAGGCGGTGACGAAGTAATCACATGGGTCAACGTCACAGACATGAGCCTTCCGCTGGTGAGCTTTCGACATACCTATGAATTCGCCGATACCACGATGACCTCAGATTCGACCCTGCGGTTTCGTGAACGCAAGGAGATCGAAGATCAGTTAGCCGCAGCCGGATTCGAGGTCCTTGAAGTTCGTGATGCACCCGACCGCCCCGGACGCGAGTTCGTCTTTATGTGCAAGAGAGCACGCAGGTAACTTCGGGTCATGACAGATCGCGGCGAGATGCCCCACCCGAATATGGCGATGGATTCACGATGACGTTTGGAACTCATGGCGGCGAAGATCACTACGTGATCACGCAGGCCGATGAAGTAGAACGGCTGCTCCGTCGAGACGTGAACGATCAGGATCTCGATCAGTTCAGGACTGAACTCGCTATCGCTGCTCCGTACGAGAAGTCGCAGGTGACACGGGTGAGAATTCACCTCGCCATGCTTTACCTGGCGGATGGCGATCTGGCCGAGCTGAGGAGCGTGAGGAAGGTTGCTGATTCTGACTGGCGTGATCTGCTTGTGATGGCGGAGTATCCGAGCACCCCTCCTTATGGAACAAGCGAAACGCCCCAACAAAAGCGTTCTCGTCAGAAGCGCGATATCGAGGCAATTGCCGCATGGCGCAATCGAAGCGGGCCGCCACGACCGGAGGCCGGTCCCTAGCCCCGCTGTCGTCACGAGTTTCTCGCAACGAGTTCTCGGTCGCATCAGGTTGGGTCAGCCCGTGTAGCTCACCGTAAGTTCGCAGTCAGCATCGACCAGGTCAGCAAGTTCTGGAGGCACAACAAAAACAGTGCATCTTCGCACTGCTCTCGAGGGCCCGGGCAGTCGACCAGCTCGCTTGGCGAGCCCAAGCCGGAAATGAGTTGTGCGACGGGCCCATGACAGGTCACCCAGAGTCCGGCTTTGCCCTTGAACTGCTCTGCCGTATGGAGGTCCCACACACGCGCAAAGGGCGATCGGTTGAGTTTTTGGCCCGCAACGGCGAGCTCAAGAAGGTCAGCGTCGACTCGCAATGGATTGTCGAAGTAGCAAATCCCCAGATCGAATCGCGGGAGAGTGAACGACACTCTCCATGCCTCGAACGAAGGAGTCGCAGCAAGGTTTCGTGCCTGAGTCGGAAGCTGCTGAATCTCCACGTTTCAAGGCTAGCGGCGCCGGTCCGCTGTCACCGGCCTGGACGATCTTGACCAACTGTCCACGTCATTGTCGTTCGGGCTGATCGGACAGCTGTTAAACGATGTCTCCCGATGACCGTTTGATCGAGCGAATTCTGAAGTGCTGAGATTGCCAGCGGTGGAGTCGTCAAGTCGAGAATATGAAACGCGTGACTTGGGTCGATATCGGGCGGTGGGCAGTTCGGTTCAGCCCGGATCAGACGAACTTAGGGAGCCTCAGCTCTGATCGCAGACCCGCTACTTCAACCAGGTTGTGAGACTGGTGCTTATTCCTCGAGCACGGATCCCTCACTGCGCGTGTTCACAATCCCAATAATGTTCGCCCGTTCAGTGAGGCCAAGTGATCTGTCAGACTGCTTGGGTGATCCGTGACTGACGTTGTCCCCGCGCATCGCCTCGAGCTTTTCGACGAGCTGTGGGTTCCCGCCAGAGGGCGAAGGTGGGGCCGACCGCTTCTTTCGGAAGATGCTGGTAAATACGTCACTGATTCTGCTTAACACTCGATCGCCTCGCTGGTTTGGTCTCGATGGTTCGCACGCTACGGTGATATCTCTTCGATCCCTGCCCGGCAAGTCGTATTCAGAAGGTCGAGGCAAGGATTGAGAAGCCTTCTTCGAAACTGGATACCACCTGCCCGCCGTAGAGGTCGGGGGTGTGAACAACATGACCATCAACGGCCAATCGCTCTGCGAAAGCTCGCACACCGTCGGTTAGGCCCAGTACATGATGAAACAGGACGACGTCGATCATCGGAGCTCGTCCGCAATGAGCTGTCTCATGCTCGGCACGCTACACGAAGCGCCAAGCTCAAGCCGGTGGATCTTGTCGCCGGACGCTCATCCATTGCGTCGGTTCTACGCAACGGACCGCGATGAGTTTGCCACTGTGGCGAAGCATTCGAAGTATCGCCGGCAATCGACAGAGCAAAGCGCGATCGACGTAGGCTCGCAAGATGCGTGTTGCGGATGCCTGCGAGCTTCGATGGACACAGCTGGCTCATTTGCCGGTGTTGGGCTCGTGATGGGTTCGGCAACGGGTTTAGGTCTGCTGGATGTTGCGATCCTGGAAGCATGTGAGGCGTCTGGGGCGACGATCGGACGGGTCGTGAGCTGCGAGGCGGTGCTTGAGGAGTTGCATCGACGAACCGGGATTGGGCCGCGAGTCGCGTACGAACCACTGTGCGATCTTGCTCGGCCTTGGGTGCTCCAGCTTTGCCTCCTCGACTTCGTTGGAAACTTCGGTTCACCGGAGGATCCCCCGGCGGATCCGCAATATACGGAGTGCAGCTTGTCTCGTCTTGGCGAGGCGGCGCTTGCGGCCGAGCGGGGAGACATAGGGTCGCTGCCCATCGGGTTGATCAACGGCACTACCCACGTCGGCGGGGTTAGGCCACCGCTGGACCCGAAGAAGGTCGTTGCGGCGATTCGTGCCGTGGTGGATCCGGGCGTCTCCGATGATGATGTCGTTCGGCTCGTGAGTCTGCCGTCGTTCCCGACGGGTTGTGAGGTCTACGCCGATGAGGCGTTGGTCGCCTCGGGCAACCAGGTCTACTTGGTGGTGTCGGCCCGTCTCGATCACGACGATGGATTCGTAACGATCTCGCACCTGCCACCCGGCAGCTCAGCGGTGGGGGTCGAGGAAGCCATTGCCGACCTTGTCAACGGACCCGGTCGAAGCGCGGGTTCATCGCGAGCAGAGGAGGAGCCCCTGCCGCTCCGATCAATACGCAACGAGACGTCAAAGGGCCGCACACGGATCGTTGTCGAGCTTCGGCCGCATGCCGACAGCGCAGCAGTCATCGCTCGAATCGAGCAGCTACAGCTGGTGCGAAAAACAATGCAGGTGCGTTTTGAGCGGCCCCTCATTGAGCATCTCCGTGAGGCGGCCGCCGACCGCGACGGACTTGACGAGCGGCTGGCCATCACTGTGCCCTCGGCCTAGTCATAGTCGAACCTTTGACTAGTGCGTCGTGGTTGTGGACGATTCGGTCGGCGATCTCGGATGCGAGGAGGTTCAGCGGATAGCTGAGAGCGTGCGAGTCGAAACCAAGCGGAACCGTGGCCCAGCGGCCCGTGAGCGCAGCGAACAAGAGCGGGAACGTGAGCCTGGAGGCTTCTAAGCTCGTCGCTATCCGCGCGGCCTCGAGGCATAGCAGGCACGCCGCGCTGCGCGCCCCGTGACTCGAGACACGTCAGCAGTGTGTCTTGGACCACTTTCGCTGGTTGATGTGTCCGTCAGACTGGCCTTATGGAAACGACCTGCCCCGTGTTCACCCTGCGTGGCGTGCGCCAGATCGCATTGCTCGTTGTGATGTTTGGCACCCTTGCAGCTTGTGGCGGAGGCCTCGAAGCATCGGTTACCGATCTGTTCGATGGCGGAGCCGATAGTAACGAATCATCGGCGTCCGGTGGTGAGGGAGGTCGACCTGGCTGGGTGAATGACTGGGTGCAGCTGCCTGCTGGAGCCGAGATCGAGTCCGCCTTCAATGGTGAGGGCGAACGTCTGGTCGCTGGGGTGGTCCGAAGCACCGACGCCGACGCAGTCACCAATGAGTTCTATGCTCTGCTCGCCAGCAGTGGCTTCGAGCGCCTTGGCGATAGCACCTTCTTCGTCCGCGACGGTGAGCCCGCCGTGCAGCTGACGCTCCGAGACACCGGGGACACGGTCCTGTTCAACTTGGAACTCGACGGCAACGACGTTCAGACGCTTCGCGATGTATACGGAACGGGATCACCGGAGTCCGCTGCTGATGCGGTAACAACAGAATCCGGGTCCGCTGCTGATGCCGTGACAACAGAATCTGAGTCCGATTCTGGCAATAGTGGGGCACAGTCGGTCGAAACCACGCTCGACCTGGTCATCGGTGACGAGCGAACCAGTCAAAAAGGACGCTGCACTTTCACCAGTACCGGGATTACGTTTACCAACGACAACAGCGAGATCATCATTGACAACCCCCGCAGTGACTCTCCAATGATCTACGGCGTCGTGATTCAGCCTGCCGCCGACGGCCAGGAGTTCCAGGCCTGGACGGTGGCCTCGGGCGCACAATCCGTGAACGTGATCGGAACAGGTTTTGTGGCTGAAGCAAGCTTTACCGGTGGCGTTATTGTCGTCGGCGAACCTGTCCCAGGCTTCTTGACAGCCACCTGCTAGGGCGTTGGGTTGGGACCAGGGCCGTGATCATGGCGCACCGACACCGAACACATTCGGTAGCTGAATCGCCATCGCCGCTGCTCAACAGCTGCGATGATCTCCAGCGGTTAAGCGGATTGAACTGGGCGCTGTCTGAAGTTGGCTGATGATGCCCCGGCGAGATTGTCATATGGCTCTGTCATGATGGGGCTATGGCTTTGCCGTTTTAGCTTGATGATGTCCATCAGGCGCAGCGCGTGTTTGATGAGTCAGCGGCGCGGCAGGCGTTTGAGCGGGCGATTGGCCACGCGAGCAAATTGGATGGCCAGCCTGCGTTGCGGCTGTTGGGTGAGTTCCAGTCCCAGATCGCCGTTGTCGAGACTGAAGAGCTTGCAATATGCAGTCCAACAAGTGGAGGCGTCCAACGTGCGATTTCCAAGGTGGAGCCGGCTTTGCGGTAGCGGTCGTGTGGGCTTCCATGTTGACAACACGAGCCGGGCGAGACGTGAACCGTCTCCAATGAAGCCCGATGGTGTAGACGTTCCGCCATACTTGAACGGTGGGAAATGGCGTCGAGAAAGCCGCATGGCCTGTTGACGGGCTGGTCGCCTGGGCCAAAGGGTTGTCCGTTGAAATATTTGGGGATGTGCTTGGTGAGCCTGTCGTCTTCCGAGCGACGCCATGGTCGACTGTCGTCCGCTGGAGCGTCCAGGATTCGCTCGTGTGGGGCAAGGCGGTCTGCCCTGGTTTTGCTGGCGAGTGTGCGCTGCTACCGGTGCTCGCAGCCCGGTGTCCGGACCGGATCGTGGCCCCACTCGCCGTTGAGCGAGATCAGGGCTGGATGCTCCTGCCCGACGGTGGCCCAACACTCGCTGGCACCGCAGATGTCGCACGCTGGACCGAGGCGCTGGTCGGCTACGCAGAGCTGCAGCAAACATTTGCGGGTAATGGTGACGAGCTGCTGGCTCTCGGCTGCCCTGACATGCGCCCACATGCCGCGGTCGACGGCCTTGAGGCCATGATGGAGCGCGGCCAGGTCGCGGAGCACCGATGGCTGCTCGACGCAGCGCGCCGTGTGGCGAATCGACTCGACATGGACCTGATCCCGGCCACGATCCAGCACGACGATCTACGACCCGACAATGTGTTCAGCGATGGTCGGGTCTTTGACTGGGGTGACGCCAATGTCGCCCATCCGTTCGCTTCTCTGCTTACGGCGCTAATGCCAAACCGGCCAGACAGACCAGGAACCGCAGCCAACAAAGCCGACATTCGCGACGCGTATTTGTCGTCATGGCGAGATGTACTCGCGGCAGGCGATGCGTTGCATAACCCCGAGCCGACGCTGCAGCAGCTTCACGAACAGGCCAACTTAGCGATAATGCTGGCACCGATCGCTCGGGTCGACACATGGCTGCGGGCTCCTGAGGCTGCGCTCGAAATATATCCCGGGGCGATCGATCGGTGGGTCGAACAACTTCTGACGACGCAGTGGCCCTGATGTGCCCAACAATGGGGTGTTTGGGCATAGTGAGCAATGCGCTGTCGTTGAAACGAACGTATGCGTCCTTTAGCCGTCAAACGAACGAAGGAGTGTTAGATGGGTGCGGTGTACCCACCACAGAGTGCGGAGAAGTTACGTGCTGAGCAAGCGGTCACGCTGCGATCAGATCGCAGGAAGTATTCGGTTGCGGCCCGGCTGCTCTTCGTCGCGATGGACGTGCTCTATGGACGGCGCGGTTCACTGCGCAAGTTTCGGGTGCTCGAAATCGTAGCGAGGATGCCATATCAGGCGTGGGAGAATGTGGCGTACGTAGCGATTACCCACACGTCGTCCGAGCCCGACTTTGCTCGCAGCATCCATGACCGTGTTGTGGCGGCACGAGCCCAACAAGACAACGAACAATGGCATCTGCTCATACTCGAGGAGATGCTGCAGCAAGGCCGCGCCCCGAGGACGCTGGTACGCGATCGGCTTCTTCCTCAGATCATCGCCGCGGTGTACTACCACGTCAGTTGGCTGCTGTACACGATCAACCCCGGGTGGAGCTATCGCCTCAACGCTGACTTCGAGGACCACGCCGAGCACGAGTATATGCAGTGGGCGCACGCTCATCCAGAGTTTGAAACCGAGTCTTGGGAATCGATCTTCGCCGACGGCTACGGCAATCACGAGACAGTGGCTGACCTCTTCCGATCGATCGGCCACGACGAGCGCCTACACAAACTCGACAGCGAACGAATGATCAGCCAAGCGCGGTTCGGTCAGCGGTCCCGTGGACGCTAGGAGTCACGGCCAAACCGGACGTGATCACCGCCAGCGCAAGCACTTGTTGCCGTGCGTAGGATTGATCCCAGGCGCGTGAGCGTCCACCATCGCAGATAGGCGGAGCCCACTGCTTGCGCCGCCGCCCGATGTTGGGTAGCGGCCCTAGTTTGAGAGGACAATTTCTGGTGCACGCGTACCTAAATACAGCATTGGATAGCGGCGTCGGTTTCGGATTGCCCCGCCTATGCAATATTCGATATCCGTGAGGTTGGCTCTTTGCGCCGCTGCGCACCGGTGTAGTCTCACCGAAGGAGCTCAGGAGGTTCTGTCATCGACGAGCAAGAGGATCTATCACCCGACGTAGTCATCCTCCAGGACGAGTTAGAGATACTGCGGCGGCGGCTTAACGATGCGCCCAAGCGAGTACGGGTTCTCGAGGAGCGGCTGCTCGAAGTCAAGGGCCAGCTGGCCCGGGCGATGTCACAGAATGATCGTTTGGCGTCAACGCTGCGTGAGGCGCGCGAACGAATCAGTGCTTTGCGCGAAGAAGTCGAGAAGCTCTCAAAGCCTCCGTCTGCCTACGGACTCGTCGTCGACAGCAACGATGACGGCACGATCGACGTGTTCACCGGCGGGCGCAAAATGCGGGTCGAGCGACACCCGGACCTCGACCAGGACCTCGAAAAAGGCACCGAGGTCGTACTCAACGAGTCCCTGAATGTCGTGTTGGCTCGACAAGCAGGAAGCACTGGTTCGATCGTTTCTATTATCGAAGTTCTTGGTACCGACCGTTGTGTCGTCAGCGGCCGTGCCGACGAAGAGCGCGTTGTGGTTATTAGCGACCAGCTCCGAGGTGAAGTGCTTCGTTCAGGTGACGCCGTTCGGGTCGACGCCGCCTATGAGGTTGCGCTCGAAAAACTGCCACGTCCCGAAGTCGAACACCTCATGCTCGAAGACGTCCCCGACGTCAGCTACCAAGATATTGGTGGCCTGGCATCGCAGATCGAAGCGATCACCGACGCCGTTGAGCTTCCATTTCTCCACTCAGAACTGTTCCTTGAGCACGAACTGCCGCCGCCAAAGGGAATCCTGCTATATGGCCCTCCCGGCTGCGGCAAGACCATGATCGCCAAAGCAGTTGCAAACTCTCTGGCCCAGAAAGTGAACGCCAAACGTGGTGCTGAAGACGACGAGGTCCGCAGCTACTTCTTCAATATCAAAGGCCCCGAGCTACTCAACAAGTACGTCGGTGAGACCGAACGTCAGATCCGCCTCGTGTTTCAACGCGCCCGCGAAAAGAGCGAAGAAGGCTGGCCGGTCATTGTCTTCTTCGATGAGATGGAATCTCTGTTCCGAACCCGCGGCACCGGTATCTCAAGCGACGTCGAAAGCACCATCGTTCCACAGCTGCTGGCAGAGATCGATGGCGTCGAGACGCTCAACAATGTGATCGTGATCGGCGCATCGAACCGCGAGGACCTCATTGATCCTGCGATTCTGCGCCCCGGGCGCCTTGACGTCAAAATCAAGATCGACCGTCCTGATGTCGAGGCTGCGCATGCAATCTTCGCCCGATACATGACGTCGGACCTTCCGATCGCTCCCGACGTCATCGAGAGCCTTGGGGGCGGCGATCCCGAGAAGGCCGTGCAAGCCATGATCGAGCAGGCCACCGCCGATATGTACCGCGAAGACCCGCGCAACGAGTTCCTCGAGATCACCTATCAGAACGGCGACAAAGAAGTCACCTACTTCAAGGACTTCTCGTCGGGCGCCATGATCGAAAACATTGTTCGGCGGGCCAAGAAGGTTGCGATCAAGCGGTTGATCGAAACCGATGCCCGTGGCTTGCGCCCCGAGGATCTCATCGAGTCGGTTTTCCAAGAGTTCAAGGAACACGAGGACTTGCCGAACACCACGAATCCTGATGACTGGGCTCGAATCAGTGGCCGAAAGGGCGAGCGGATCGTCTTTGTGCGCACCTTGATCGATCGCGATGACAACGTTGGCGGCAAATCGATCGATGGCGTCACAACAGGTCAGTACCTCTAGATTCCTACTAGCTTGCAATTGACTGCGCCGCTCACGCAACGCACATCTCGCGTTGTGTGCCTATGTTCAAGGGATATCCATGGCTAGTACCAAGGTCGTTGGTCTTGAGACCGAATACGGCATCGTTCATCGTGGCATCGACGAACCGAATCCGATTACGGCGTCGTCGCTGCTGATCAACGCATACCTCTCGCGTTGCGAAGCGACGGGGCGACGCCCTGCGACCCAGCGTGTGTCGTGGGACTTTGAAGACGAGAGTCCCTCGGTCGACGCACGCGGCTTCACCCCACTCGGTGCTCGCCCGCCTGAGATCGAAACCCATCTCGTTAACGCTGTTCTAACAAACGGTGCTCGCTATTACGTCGACCACGCTCATCCTGAGATGTCCACGCCTGAGTGCCTCGATGCCCGCACCGCGGTTCGATACGACCGCGCTGGCGAACTCGTTGTCATCGAATCCATGGATGCAGCCAAGGAATTGCTTGGTGGCAATCAAGAACTTATTGCCTACAAGAACAACAGCGATGGCAAGGGCAACTCGTACGGGACCCACGAGAACTACTTGATGGATCGGGCGACTCCGTTCTCGCACATCGTTGCCAACGCAACGGTCCACTTTGTGACGCGCCAGATCTTCATTGGTGCGGGCAAGGTTGGGTGCGAGATCCCGGGGACTGGCAGCGACGTCGTTCCGTATCAGATCACCCAACGCGCCGACTTCTTCGAAGAAGAGGTCGGTCTTGAAACTACCTTGAAGCGTCCCATCATCAACACCCGCGATGAACCGCACGCCGATGCGCAGAAGTATCGACGACTGCATGTCATTGTGGGCGATGCCAACATGAGCGAGTTCGCAACATGGCTCAAAGTCGGCTCGACGCTCATCGTTCTCGCAATGATCGAAGACGGCGCGTTTGCTCCAGAATTAGCGTTCCGCGCGCCGGTGCAGGCCCTTCGTAACGTGAGCCACGACATCACGATGGCCAATCCCATTCGTTTGCATGACGGCACGACCGCAACGGCCATTGAGATTCAGGCTGCGATCATTGAGGCTGCCGACGCCTATCTCAATCGCTACGGTGCCGAAGGTGCGGGCGGACCGGATGCATTCGATGTGCTCGCGGCATGGCGCGAAACTGTCGAGACGCTTGAGCGAAACCCAGTTGAGCTTGCCGATCGGATCGATTGGATCGCCAAGAAGAAGCTGCTCGATGCGTATCGCGAACGTGACGACCTGTCGTGGGATGACGCTCGACTTCGTGCGCTCGATTTGCAATATCACGACATGCGCCCTGAGCGGTCGGTGTTCAACAAGTTGGGTATGCACACCATGGTTGATCATGATTTGGCGGTCGCTGGGGCCGACGAACCGCCCCAAGACACTCGTGCGTACTTCCGAGGCGAATGCCTTCGGCGATACCCAGATTCGATCGTCGCAGCGAATTGGGACTCCATGGTATTCGACACCGGCGAACCGCCCCTGCGCCGTGTACCAATGATGGAGCCGACCCGGGGGAGCGCCGCCCATGTGGCAAGGTTGCTCGACGGGTGCGAGACTGTAAGTGATCTCCTCAACCGCCTCGAGAGCTAGGAGCTAGCTATGGCTGAACAAGAAAAGCGCACCGCGCCAACCACCAAAGCTGACCAGACGACTGAAACAACCAAGGCCAAAGCAAAGGACACATCCCTTGCCGACGGTCTCGACGACATCCTCGACGAAATCGATGAGGTGCTTGAGACCAATGCTGAAGAGTTCGTGAAGTCGTATGTGCAAAAGGGTGGCGAGTAGTTCGCTGTTAGTCTGCATCTCGTGAACATGCCAACGTTTTCAATCGGCGAGGATCCGGGGCCAGACTTTTCCCGCCTCGCCCGCAACGCCGGACTCATCACCTCGCCCGATGCAGGTGATGTACTCGATCTTCCACACGGCACCACGTGTATCGCGATGAGATACAACGATGGTGTCCTGATTGCTGGTGATCGTCGAGCAACGTCGGGCAACTTGATCAGCTACCGCACCATGCAAAAGGTGTTTCCGAGTGACCGTCATTCGGCCGTCGCTATCGCCGGAGCCGCTGGTGCTGCAGTTGAGATGGTGCGCCTGTTTCAGCTCCAGCTTGAGCACTACGAAAAAGTCGAAGGCAAGGAGCTAAGCCTCGACGGCAAGGCTGCGCAACTCAGTCAACTGTTACGACAGAATTTGCCCGCGGCGCGAGCTGGCATGGTGGTCGTTCCCCTCTTTGCGGGTTTCGACCTTCGAACAGAAGAAGGGCGCCTATTTCAATTCGACGTAAGCGGCGGTCGCTACGAAGAACTCGAGTACGGGTCGACTGGCTCCGGCAGCTTGCACGCCTCCACGGCGCTCAAGCTCGGGTACCGACGTGGGCAAGACCGCGATGCAGCGGTCGAACTCGCAATCGAGTCGCTCTACATTGCTGCCGACGAGGATTCGGCTACTGGCGGCCCCGATTTCATCCGCAACCTCTTCCCGATCGTGGCCACGGTTACGAGTGAGGGTTATCAGCAACTTGAGGACGACGAAGTCCGCGAGCGAAGCCAGCGTCTTGTCGACGAACTGGTCGACCGCAACACGGCGTTGTAAGCGAAAGCAGGCTGAATCATGAGTACTCCCTTCTATGTAGCGCCCGAACAGGTCATGAAAGACCGCGCCGACTACGCCCGCAAAGGCATAGCTCGGGGTCGATCACTAATTGGAAGCACCTACGACGACGGCATCGTCATCGTTGCCGAGAACCCGTCCAACACGCTCCACAAGGTGAGCGAGATCTATGACCGGATCGGCTTTGGTGGGGTTGGTCGATACAACGAGTTCGACCAACTGCGCATCGCTGGTATCCGTCACGCCGACCTCAAAGGGTTTAACTACAGCCGCCTCGACGTCGACGCGCTGAGCCTGGCGAACCAGTACGCACAGATTCTTGGTCAGACGTTCACGAACGAGATGAAGCCGATGGAGGTCGAGATACTGGTCGCAGAGATCGGCGAAGACTCCGAGGACGACGACCAACTCTTCCATATTTTGTACGACGGCACGGTGTTCGATCGGACCGGGTACGCCGTGCTAGGCGGCGACGCCGAAGCCATCACGAGCCGTCTCGACGACGGATTTCAGGAGCGGCTCGACATGGGTGCTGCGATCCAACAGGCGCAGGCTGCGTTGTCCGGTCCTGACCGCACGTTGGTGGCCGATGATCTCGAAGTCGCTGTGCTCGGACGTGGCAACGGTCGCCGTAGCTTTCGCCGAGTCGTCGAAGACGAACTTGCGTCGCTCGTGAGCAAGTAACGCATGCAACGACGCATCTACGGACTAGAGAACGAGTACGGCGTTACCTGCACCCAACGCGGGCATCGTCGCCTGAGTCCCGATGAGGTCGCTCGCTATCTGTTTCGTCGGGTTGTGTCGTGGGGACGAAGCAGCAACGTCTTTCTGGCCAACGGTGCTCGTCTCTACCTCGACGTCGGGTCTCACCCTGAGTATGCGACGCCAGAGTGCGACAACATCAACGAACTCGTCGCGCATGACAAGGCGGGTGAGCGAATACTCGAACAGCTCCTGAACTCGGCCGAAGAACGCCTGCGAGAAGAGGGCATTGCAGGCGACATCTACCTGTTCAAGAACAACACCGACAGTGCGGGTAACAGTTACGGCTGTCACGAGAACTACATGACCTCTCGCAAAGACGACCTGCGAGACTATGCCGAGGTCTTGATCCCGTTCCTGGTGAGCCGGCAGATCTACGCCGGTGCGGGCAAGGTCCTGCAGACCGCGCGCGGAGCTATGTATTGCGTGAGTCAGCGGGCCGAGCACATTTGGGAAGGTGTATCGAGCGCCACGACCCGTTCACGCCCCATCATTAATACGCGCGACGAACCGCATGCGGACGCTGAAAAATATCGTCGCCTTCATGTGATCGTTGGCGACTCGAACATGAGTGAGTACACGACTTTTCTCAAAGTGGGGGCTGCATCGTTGCTGCTTCGCATGCTCGAAGACCCCGGCGTGGTTCTGCGCGACATGACACTCGACAACCCGATTCGAGCGATTCGTGAAATCAGCCACGACATAACCTGTAGCCGCCCCGTTCGATTGGCTAATGGCCGCGAAGCTTCGGCGTTACAAATCCAGAACGAGTACCTCGAACGAGCCTTGCGCTACGCCGAACATAACGATCTCAACCCGATCGAGAAGCAAGCGTTGATGATGTGGGAGCACTGCCTAACCACGATCGACGAGGACCCACTGTTGCTCGATACTGAATGCGACTGGGTGATCAAGTATCACCTGATCGAGAAGTACCGAGAACGTCATGGCCTGCCGTTGACCGATGCGCGTGTGGCGTTGATCGACCTGCAATATCACGACATCAACCGCGATCGCGGCCTGTTCTACCGCTTGCAGAAGCGGGGTCTTGTCGAACGGGTTTGCACCGATGCCCAGATCGCAGCGGCGGTAGATACACCGCCGCAAACGACTCGAGCGCGGCTTCGAGGCGAGTTCATTCGTCGGGCCAAGGAACGCCGACGCGACTACACCGTCGACTGGGTCCACCTAAAACTTAACGACCAAGCACAACGAACTGTGCTCTGTAAAGACCCGTTCAAGGCGCATGACGAGCGGGTCGAGAAGCTGATCGAAAGCCTGTAGGACTTGCGCCAATGGCTCTAGACAAGCTTGAACGCCAGTTGGGGCTCCTCGCTGCGCTTCTCCACACAGACCGACCGCTTCGAGCAAATGAGATCCAGCAGCGGGTTGCGGGCTATCCGCAGGAGCTGGTCGCCTTTCGTCGCAGCTTCGAACGCGACAAGGATGACCTTCGAAGGCTCGGAATCCCGTTGCTCGTCGACAAGACGCAGTCACACGATGGAGCAATCGACGGCTACTGGGTCAGTCGAAATGACTACTACCTGCATGACCTTGGTCTCGAACCCGACGAGGTTGTTGCGCTCTCGATGGCCTTGCGAGTCACACGACTTGAGGGCGTTGTCGCCGACGATGCCATGTGGAAGCTTGGTGGCGACCCAGCCAATGCCGATGTTGTGCCAGCCGAGGTTGCGGCGATTTCGATCGGCCCAGCTGTCACGCAACTGCACGACGCGATTGCTTCATCTGCAACGATCACATTTGACTACCGAGGTGAGCAACGCGTTGTTGAGCCGTGGCGACTGGCGTTTCGTAGAGGTCACTGGTACGTAAATGGCTACGACGTGCATCGACGAAATTCTCGGAGTTTCCGGCTCGATCGTATCGACGGGGCAATTGACGTAAGCGATGCACGCACAGCCGAGGCGCCACGGCTTGGCCCATCTGGTGAACGCCAGCCATGGCAGTTCGAAACCGAAGACGAAATGACCTACACCGCTCGCGTTGCGATAGATGCCAGTCACGCACGGTGGGCGCGGCACCATCTGCCCGAGGCTGAGGTCGTGGCAGAGCACGAAGACGGCGCGATCGAGATTGAGCTCGAGGTTGCGAACGTTGGGGCGTTCCGTTCCCTGGTGTTGTCAATGTTCGAAGCGGCCGAGATTCTGTCGCCCGTCGAGCTGCGCGACGACATCGTGTCATGGCTCGAAGGTTTGACAGCGTGACTCGACTTACAGCAGCGGATCGCATGCGCCGCCTGCTGGCCGTGATTCCTTGGGTGAGTGGTCGGGGAGAGGTATCACTCGTCGAAATCTCCGAACGCTTTGACTACCCGGTTGATCGGCTTCGCCGTGACCTGGCCGAAGTCGTGCAGTTCGTTGGCGTCTATCCGCATACCCCCGACATGTTGATCGAGGTGTATCTCGACGAAGAAAATGAGCGGGTGAGCTTTGCGCTCGCGGACTATTTCACGTCGCCGCTGCGGCTGACGCCTGAAGAAGGTTTGAGCCTTGTGTCGGCTGGGTTAGGGCTGCTTGGCTCGTCTGCGGGCCAAGACACCCCGCTTGAACGGGCATTGCACAAAGTCGCCGAGCGCTTTGACGTGACGCTTGGAGACGACATCGACGTCAGTCTCGGCGGTGCTGACCCTGTCGTTGTCGACCAGGCAATGGCCTCGGCATCAAGCAATCATCAGGTCACGATCGACTACTACAGCCTGCACCGAGGAGCAACGACGTCACGCACCGTTGACCCCCATCGCGTATTTAGCGACTCTGGTGAGTGGTACATGCGCGGATTCTGTCATCTTGCACAAGAAGTTCGAACCTTCAGACTCGATCGAGTTATGTCTTTGGCGATCGAAGAGGGCGTCTTTGAACCAGTAGCTGACACAGATCCAGGCACCTTCGCGGCCAGCGAAGATGACATCAGAGTCACATTGCAACTTGAACCGTCTGCTGCCTGGGTTGCTGAGGCATACCCGGTCGAAGACGTGACACGCACCAAGAACGCATTGCGGGTCACGCTGGCTGTTTCGAGCCTGCGCTGGCTTGAACGGCTGCTGTTGCAGTTAGGGACTCAGGCGCGCGTAGTCGGCGCAGAACCGCCGCTTCCTGATGGCTTTTTGCCCGCCGCAGCCGAACGGCTCCTTGCAAGGTACCGCGCTGGGTGATGGCCCTTTCCACGGTAGTCTTTCGCCATGACTTCGAGCGGCGATTCGTTTTCGGGCGCCCGTGGCGTAGATGAACCTGACTGGATTGACAAGGTCCTCAAGCAGGCAACGGATCAGGTCGATGTCCCTCAGCCCGATAGTCTTCCGCGCCTGACGATTTCGGAAACGCCTGCCACCCCTCCACGGGTCGCGCCAGTGCGCCGTGCGGCGTCCGCCGACAGTCTCGCGGAGATCCAGTGGGTTGACGCTCCGCAGGTCACGCCCGCAAGCACCCCGATCGTTTCGGTCCCTGCAAAGGCACCGACAACGCCCGCCTCGGCTGCACCCCCAGCACAGGAACTGGTTCCAGCCGCTGTTGGCCGGTCGGCATGGGACGAAGATCTAGCGCACCTTGGCGACAACGATCCCGATGGTTGGGACAAGCTGTCGTGGCAGGACCTCGAAGATGAGAAACCCGCTGCGAGTAGCATTCGGGAAGAGACTGGGTTTGGCCGGTTACTCCGCGAATGGGGTCCGGTTCTGTTCGCTGCTGTCGCCATCGCACTATTCACCCGCCTCGTGCTGGTGCAGGCGTACCACATTCCGTCAAGCTCCATGGTCCCGACACTGCAAGATGGCGATCGAGTCGTCGTCAATCGATTGAGCTATCGCTTCGGCGAAATCGAGCGGGGTCAAGTCGTTGTCTTCGCAAAACCCCAAGGAACCGCCGGCGATAGCGACCTCATCAAACGTGTTGTTGGACTGCCTGGCGAAGAAATTCGGCTAGCTGACGACAAAGTCTTTATCAACGGGCTACGCGTTGACGAGCCGTATTTGCGTGAGCAAGACAGCACGCGCCCCAAGCTGACGATCCCGGGCTGTGACCAGGCCGATCCAGCGAGAGACCGGTGCACAATCCCCGAGGGATTCGTGTTCGTAATGGGAGACAACCGTCGCGACTCATCGGACAGTCGAGTATTTGGACCGGTTCCAACCGATTCGATCGTTGGTCGTGCCTTTGTGCGGGTGTGGCCGTTGAACGACGTCGGTCAGCTCTAACCGTTCCGTTCTCGTCATCCGTGTTTGGCGCGTGATTGGCGCGCTTGCGGTCGCCACGATTGTGCTCTTCGAAAGTTACGCCGAACCGTAGACCCGGTCGTGAGCAGAAACCATGCGATCAACGTGGTCGCTGAATATGGCGTCACAGCCCATGTTGAGTAGCTGCGATGCAACGCGTTCAAGATGGGCGTCCCATCCAAAACACAACACGCCAAAGCGGTGATACAAGGCCGTAAGGCCTCCTGACCACTCGCGTTGGCGGAAGTTCACGGCATCGATTTGACTATCGAACAGTTCGGCGGCATGGCGCTCGGGCGGACCGTCGAGCGCCGCCATCTTGGTGCTGTGAACCAGCCGCACGTCAGACCAACGCTGGCGCCATGATTTGAGAAGAGCAAGGTCGGGGTGGCAAAGCCATGTCCGACTGACCATGTCACTGCCGGATACCTCGCTGGCATGTCGCACCGCATTGATGGTTGCGTCGATGGCATCGGGTGTCTTGATGTCGAGCGAGAGGTCGTAGTCAGTTCCGACGGCCTCGAACAGTTCTCCTAGCGTGGGAACATGCTCGGGTAGCTGATCTGCAGCGGTGTCCGCAACACGTTTGCGCCGTGGCCGACTACCAGTATGAGAGTCATGTATCAGAATGGCTTGGTTGTCTTGCGAAACCCACACATCGCTCTCGAGACCGTTCGCTCCCAATTTCAGGCCGAGACGAAAGGCCTCGAGGGTGTTTTCGGGCGCATGGGATGCGCCGCCGCGGTGGGCAAACAGAATGGGGTCAGAGCGCTGGGCAGCAATGTGAGGAGCCACACCTCCTATGTTGCCGCATTCCATAAAGAAATCCAGCAAAATCCCTAAAGTTCGTTACGACTACGCCGATACTTTTCGTGAAGGAGTTACGGAGTTATGGCGAGAGTACGAGCAACCTGCGATCAATGTGGTGACACGGAACTGTCCATTGATGGTGTTTCAGTGCGTATTTGCCGTGAAGATCATGATGGCACATACATCTTTGCGTGCCCTGATTGTGGTCTCTCCCATGAAAAAGAGGCGAGCCGCCGCACCCTCGATTTGTTGGTCGCTTCTGGCGCTGACGTGACGTTCTGGTCTGTTCCGGTTGAACGACTTATCGACGATGTTGGCGCGCTCACGCACGACCATCTCCTCGAATTCCACGACAAGCTCCAAGACGACGCAGCGCTCGCAACGGCTCTCGGCGAACTCTTGGGCGGCTAACCACCGCTGACAGGGGGTCCGGATAGGATCCTTACATGCTTAACATCGGCGGCGCAGAGCTGATGATCATTCTCCTCGTTGCGCTCGTTGTGCTGGGCCCAGCGCGGCTTCCTGAAGTTGCCCGACAAGTTGGCCAGACCGTTTCGACGCTTCGTTCGCTGGCCACCGGTTTCCAAGCCGAGCTTGAGGCGGCCGCTAAACCTGATGACCCGACAACGGATTCGTCTATGACGCTTGCGGGCCCCACGTCGCAGGCAGACGCAATTGCGGCGACACAGACCGACCCTGCGGCGATCGCTGCGGCAGCACGCGACGTGACGTTCGACGAAGCCGATGACAAACCTGATGGCAAGTCACCAGGTGGACCAACAGACCTAAGCGCTGAACGAGACGCACCGCATGCTGGCACCGCGAGCGGTGATGCTGCGGGTAGTGACGCAGATGGCAGTGACCAGCGAAGTGCTGAGGAAGAAGAGTGAGTACCACGGATTCGGCCGCCGCTGAGGTAGGTCAGATGAGCCTGATGGACCATCTGACAGAACTCCGCAAGCGAATCATCGTGTCGGTGTGTGCTGTGAGTGTCGGCGCGGTTATCGCCTACATCTTTTACCCGCAAATTTTCGACTTTCTCATCGAGCCACACTGCGAGATCAATGGCGACAATGGCATCACCGATGACTGCGGGTTGATCGCGCTTGCGCCCACCGAGGGGTTCTCCGTGCGGCTCACGGTTTCGGGTTACACCGGCATCGGGATCGCCATGCCGGTCATCTTGTGGCAGGTGTGGCAGTTCATTGCGCCGGGGTTGTACCCAAAGGAAAAGCGCTATGGCCTTGCCTTCGTGCTGTCCTCCTTCACGCTGTTCGTGCTCGGCGCCGGCTTGGCCTATTGGAGCTTGCCGCGGGCCTTCGAGTTTCTCGCAAATGTCGGCGGTGACGGTCTGAACAACTTTTTCCGGCCAAAGGACTACATCGGGTTCGTTACCAAGATGATGGTCAGCTTTGGTGTTGGCTTCGAGTTCCCGATCGTGTTGATCTTCTTGCAACTCCTGGGAATTGTCGATAACAAGATGTTGCGAGCAGGGCGACGATTCGCGATTGTTGGGATTGTCGCATTAGTGGCGGTTCTCACCCCAAGCGGAGACCCGTGGAGCCTCATGGTGCTCTCGATTCCGATGTACCTGTTCTATGAGATCGCCATTTTGTTTGGATGGTGGCGATCGCGCCGCCTTGCCAAGGCAGAGTCGTAGCCACCGTGCCGCAGGTTCCAACACGAGACTTCGCACTTGACCGATTCCAACAGGAAGCCGTTGATGCGTTTGACCGTGGCGAGAGCGTTCTGGTCTCGGCCCCAACCGGAGCAGGTAAGACGGTCATAGCCGAACACGCAATCGAAGCGATGCTCACGCACAAGCAGCGCATGTTCTATACCTCGCCGATCAAGGCACTTGCCAATCAGAAATTCCGTGACTTCGGTCGTCGCTACGGCGCCGAGAATGTTGGACTATTGACCGGAGATCTCACGATCCGACCTGAGGCTGCAATTGTGGTGATGACCACTGAGGTCCTGCGAAACATGTTGTACGAAGGGGCAGGCCGGGTACGAGACCTTGGATGCGTCGTCCTGGACGAAGTCCACTACTTGCAAGACCCGCAACGCGGTCCCGTATGGGAAGAAGTGCTGCTCAACCTGCCGCGCGAAGTCCGAACTGTTTCGTTGTCGGCAACGGTGTCAAACGTGGACGAGTTCGTGGATTGGCTCGAAACGGTTCGCGGCCCAACGCAGCTCATCGAAGAACGCACCCGTCCGGTTCCGCTACGCCATGAATTCGCGGCAACTCACAAAGAGTCCCGCTATATCGAACGTGTGCCCTTGCTCAAAGGGTCACGGATATCTGTTCAGGCAGAGAAGTTCCGGCCGGAGCGAAAAAAGAAGCGACACCCGGGCGGCAACAAGTCGCGTGATGAGCGGCGACGGCGCGGTGGGCGTGATCGCCGGTCAACCAGTCCGTGGGCGCCACCGCGCAGAACGGAGCTGGTCGACGATCTTGTTGCCGACGAGGTGGGTCCAATCATCTGGTTCATCTTCTCGCGCGCCGGATGCGATGAAGCCGTTGAGCAGTGCCGCCGCGCCGGTCTTCGGTACACCACCGACGATGAAGCCGACGAGCTCGCGCAGATTCTGCACGATGCGACTAGCGAGATTGACGACGACGACTGGTACAGCCTTGCGCTAGACGACTGGCAAGAATCGTTCGAAGCAGGCATCGCAAGCCACCATGCTGGCCTCATTCCCGCAGTCAAGGAAGCTGTTGAAAAGGCGTTTGCACGCGGGCTCATCAGTGCGGTCTTTGCGACTGAGACGCTTGCGCTCGGCGTGAACCTGCCCGCACGGACTGTCGTGATCGAGCGTTTGGTCAAATACAACGGCGAAAGCCATGAGATGCTTACGCCGCTGGAGTTCACCCAGCTAGCCGGTCGGGCTGGGCGTCGCGGGCTCGACGCCGAAGGAACCGCGATCAGCTGCTGGTCGAATCGCGTAAACGTGGCCGATATTGCAGCGCTTGCTGCGAGCACCGACTTCCCGCTCCGCTCGGCGTTCTCTCCGAACTACAACATGGTCGCCAATCTGATTCGCCGAGCAGACCAAGAGACCGCACGGCGCTTTGTTGGTCGGTCCTTCGCCCAGTTCCAGCGTGATCGCACGGTGGTCGCAGCCGAATCACGCAACGAAAAGCTTCGAGACCAGATCCAAGCAGCACAAAGCGATATGCACTGCGACCACGGTGATGTGCTGGCCTGGCTTGCTCGGGACAAAACCCAAGCACGCGCTGGGGACGAAGAACTCGGCCAGCTGCGGCCGGGAGCAGTACTTGCGCACGGTACGGGCGTGATCGTGGTCTCTGTTGCACATCGCGGCGGGGGAGTCGTTGTCCGTACGATTGACCGCTCAGGCCACCTGGCGACTCACCGCAGTGGTGATCTTGCGTCGCCTATCAACGTAATGGGCGTCGAAAAGTTGCCGGCAGGATTGTCGCCTGCAAGCCGCGAAGCCGCTGCATGGGTACGACAACAGCTCGATAGCCATTGGGATATCAGTAACGACGGTGTTGGGTCGTGCGAGGACCTCCACCGACACTTGGCAGCTGTCAAAGAGGTTGAACGGCTGGAACGCAAGCTAGGCAAGGTGCGTGCCAAAAATGATCGTCGGAGCGGCGCCTTAGTGGCAGAGTTCGATGCGGTCGCCGAGATACTTCATGACCGCGGCTTCGCAGACGACTGGTTTCTGAACGCCAAAGGCAACATCTTGACCAGCGTGCATGGCGAAGCCGAGGCCGTATTGGCTGAAGCCCTTGAGGCGGGCGTACTGTCAGGCCTCGATGGCATCGAACTTGCAGCGGTACTCTCGTCATTGGTTTATGAGACTCGAGGCACTAGTCAAGGAGGCTCCTTCCGGTGGCCATCCAAACGCGTTCGCCAGGCCACGATTCGACTACAGCAGATAGCTGCTGCGTTCAGAAATCTTGAACAGGTACGCCTCTCGCAGTTTCTTACACGGGAACCTGATCCGGGACTGGTTGAGACCGTGTATGGGTGGGCGTCGGGCCAAGGCCTCGATGACGTCCTCGACGACGAAGTGACCGGCGGCGACTTCGTTCGATCGATGCGCCAGGTCGTGGATATTTGCAGGCAGGTCGCGTCGATAGCACAGGGCGAGCTGAGTGAGGCCGCGGCAGATGCGGTCTATCGGGTCGATCGAGGAGTGGTGCGCAGCGCACGTGATCTCACGAGCAACGACGATTCGGACGCTGATGATGCCGAAGCATTGCACGGCGACCGTGTCATTGTCGATACATCCGACGACAGTGATGGCGATGAGCCTGAGAACGCAGATGCTGCTGTAGCTGACGGCTCTCTCGCGCATCTC
>Ga0209828_1000290_pt1 | contig 49333 bp, 42 predicted proteins | sample MaitaG_FD_187429 | JGI IMG/M metagenome (GOLD analysis project Ga0209828, IMG submission 187429) | Marine algal microbial communities from Maine, USA - Maine_Asex2 metaG (SPAdes) (version 2) | ecosystem: Host-associated > Algae > Red algae > Unclassified | place: Maine, USA | collected 2015-01-05
GCGGCGCACGACTGCACCCGGCGTCTCAGAAATCAGCACTCAGACCTTCTAGTGGGTCAGAGTGCTACCGCTCAGCCAAGGGGGACGCCGATGGCATCTCCGGCGAGGCGAGCCGCACCCTTGCATGTCGATTCCTTTACGTCGGAGGTTTCGATTCGGCGGCCGCCGAGCTCGCGCTTTCTCTGCATCAAGAGCGCAATCCGCGCTCCTCCACCGGTTGCGATGTGGCGTACGGGTTGGGGGGCTGCGGCCGCCGCCATCTTTTCGAATAGAAGTTGCCCGTCGATCGCAAGCGACTCGATCATCTCCCGCTCAGGGCCGGGCTCTTGTGCTGCTTGAAGGTAGCTATCGAACTCGACCCCAAGCGCTTCACGATGTGCGTCGATGCGACCAGCGCCGTCGCCTGTACCCGTCATGACGTAGAAGAGGTCAGGGGCGACATGCACACCCTGGTTCAGTTCATCAGGCCACAAACGCCCCGTCATATCTGGCGCAGATCGCACCGCAAAGAACGCTTCGGCGGTGCCGATCGAATCCAGGATCATGCCAGGTTCGGTGATGTCGAGCCCATACGCAGCGCATACATGATCTTGACCGCCCCGGCCGACCGGAAGCCCAACCGGCAACGCGGTTTGTCCTGCGGCAACGTCGTGAACATCGCCGATATGGCTGCCGGCTGGCCTCAACTCGGCAAGCAACGAGTCGTCGATGCCAACGGCTTCGAGCAACGCGCCAGACCATTGTTTGTTGACCAGATCCAGAACCAGAGTTCGAGACGCCAATGAATAGTCGGTCGACATCGACCCACAGAGCCGGTATTCGATGTAGTCGGCAATGTTGAGCCAACGCCGACCCGCTGCAAAGGCTTCGGGTTCGTTGTCACGAATCCACATGAGCTTGGGCAAACCGAACATCGGGTGTGGTACCACACCGCTGATCGCTGCGGTCTGGTCGCTTCCAATCTCTTGATTCCACCATTCGATCTGGGGGGTCGTACGAACGTCGAACCACGGAATAATCGGATAGGTCGGCGTGCCATGCGCATCGAGCAATACGCCCGCCTCGGCCATAGAACTGCAGCCCAACGCGATGGGTGTGGCGTTGAGTGCGTTGAGCTGCGCACACACGTCACGCAGCACGCCAGCAGCGGTGAGCCAGAGCGCCTCCGGGTCATGCTCGGCGCGACCGTTCCCAAGGTGCGTTGTGGGCGTCGGACAGATGTTCGCCGCTATCTCGGCACCCGCAAGGTCAAAGGCGACGGCTTTGGTTCCCGTGGTGCCAACGTCGAGGCCGATCAGAACCGGGTTTGCGTCGCTCAAATACGGGCCCAGAGTTCATCGCCGACGGCAATGTCAACCGGCTCGGTCTGGTTGGCTAGCCCCACGATGAACCCTCGCATGCCATCGGCGAGAAACGAAACGTGGGGTGCGACCTTGTCCTCGGGCGCTAGCTGATCATTCAGCAGGTACTTGGTGAACGGCACGCACGGTTTTGCTACCGCCGCGTCGACGAGGTCGATGGTGCGGTCTCCACGGCGGATTTGCACGCCTTGGTTGACTTGATCGAGTGGCACGACTGCATCGTGGGCCACAATGATGTCTTCGCCTGCGCAACCGACCTCTGCGGCCCCAAAGTGCTCGGCCATGGCGTTGTAGTGGCCGGTGAAGCCGAACGACAACAGGCGATGTGGCAAGAACGTGCGGTGTTTCTCGGTTGCGCCGACCGTGCGAGTGGGGTGCAGTCGATGGTGCGCGTGCACGATCGACTCATCACCCGTGGCGCCGATCACCCCGTCGGGGCTCAGCCAGAGAGCGTCGACGGCGCGCAGCAACTCATGGCGATAGACGCCGTCTTGCACCATTCGATCGGTGTGGATCTGGCAGAGGACGATCTCGCCCAGCCGGGTCCACTCGGTCATACCTTCTCGACGTCGAGGTCAAGCTGCGCGAGCCCCCGCAAGATAAAGCTGGGCTCGTACTCAAAGGTGTTGCCTTCGCTGAACGCAGGCAGCTTGATGCGCTTGGTGAGTTCCTCAAACGCAACCTTGCCCTCAAGCCGTGACAGCGGCGCACCAATGCAAAAGTGGTGGCCCTTACCAAAGGCGATGTGTTCTTTCAGGTTGTCGCGGCCGGGGTTGAACGACTCGGCATTCTCGAACGTGTTCTCGTCGCGATTGGCCGCGCCGAACATGATCCAAATACGGGTTCCCTTTGGCAACTCCTGGCCATGAAACTCAATGTCGTTGGTGACGACACGGAACAAGCCCTGATTTGGCGAGGAAACTCGCAGGCCCTCTTCAACCAGTCCGTTCCACATGCCTTCGGGATCATCGCGCATCTGGTCCCACCAGGTTGGATTCTCAATGAGCTGGCGCATTGTCTCATTCAGGAACTTGGTAGTGGTCTCGTTGCCCGCCACCATCAACTGCTGAATAATGCTGAACACCTCGCCGAATTCGAGCTTGCGAGTTTCGCCTTCTGGTGTGTCTGGGTCGTCAAAGTCTGCGTGGGCGACATCGGACAGGATGTCGTCTTGCGGCTCAGCCAACCTGTTCTCGTATTCGCTAAACCAGTACTGCTGGCATTCGACTTGTTCGCGGGCGGCTTCGAGCCGCCGTTCATCGGTGATGCTTGCGCCGAGCGCTGCAACCGACGCATCAGACCAGACCTTGATTCGATCCTCGGTCTCCGGCGCCATGTTCAACGCGTAACGAATGACCCGCACGGGGAACGAGACGGCAAAGTCAGCATGAAAGTCGATGCTTCCGCTCGCAGGAAAGTCGTTGATGAGGTCGACGGCAATCTCACGAATCTTGTCTTCAAGCGCAGCGATGCGTCGGGCCGAGAACGCCCGTGCAACAAGCTTGCGGTACTTGGTGTGGTACGGCGCATCGATCGTGAGCATGGTGTCGCGGCGCGGCCAGCCCTGGGCCATGATTTCGCCGACTTGCGCCATGATGTCGCCGCCGCCGATTGTTCCTGCGCTCGCCATGCGAGAGGAGAAGTTCGTGGTGTCACGCAAGATCTCATTGACGATGTCGAGGCGTGATGCAAAGTACATCTTGGTCGGTTCGTGGAAGTAGAGCGGCCCGTGGTCGCGCAGCGCGGCGTAGTGGTCGAACGGACATTGCTGAACCTCACGGTCCATGGGGTTGTACGTACTGAGGTCGACGTTTGCCGTATCGGTCATAGCTACATCATCTCGCACAGAGGGCCTTGACACCTAAGCGGGAGTTCAGCTGTTTGTGCGCCTAAGGTCATGGCGTGGACCAGAAGGCAACCCTGTATGAAGTTCTTGGTCGCGTTGGCCTGATCACCTTGCACCGGCCGGACCGTGGCAATGCATGGACCGGCCGGGTCGACACCGAGTATCGGTGGTGTCTCGAGCAGGCAGAGAACGACCCTGATGTCAGGGTGATTGTCGTCGCTGGCGCAGGAAAGCGTTTCTGTGTTGGTGGTGATAGCCAAGCCCTCGAGGGTCATGTCGCGCGTGGCGGCTACGACCGTGGCCTCGCCGATGTGCAAGCCACTCCCGGATACGGGCTACACCCGGACTTTGACCAGCCGTTCGCCTCTCACTTCGGCCTCAGTAAACCGGTCATTGCTGCCGTGCATGGCGCGGCGGCTGGCATTGGATTGTCCCTCGCTGCGTTTTGTGACCTTCGCTTTGCGGCCGAAGGAACCAAGTTCACCACGGCACACGGCAAGCTCGGCTTGCCCGCCGAATACGGCCTCTCATGGATGCTTCCAAAAATCGTTGGCACAACACGCGCCATGGAACTGCTGCTTAGCTCACGGGTATTCCTAGCCGACGAAGCACTTAGCATCGGCTTCCTGAATGCAGTGCATCCGCCCGACGAACTCCTGCCGCAGGTGTTGGAGTACGCCGAAGAGCTTGCCAGCTCTGTAGCGCCGAGTTCGCTGCGTGAGACCCGACGGCAGGTGTATCTCGACATGCATCGTCCCGTCGGCGCCTCGATCACCGAATCGCTTCGGTTACTCAACGAAATGATGGGCACCGATGAGTACCGCCAAGGCGTCAAAGCTCTCGTCGAAAAACGGCCGCCCGACTTTTAGAAACCCCGGTCTAGTAGAAAACCCGGTCTATATCGCTGCGCCGATAGAAGCCGCTGCCGCAGCGACACCGGAGTTTGCGGGCGGAACGCCCATGGCGTGTAGCCCGGCTTCAATCGTGCCGATTGCACCCAAAATCATAGGTGGGTTCAGGTGACCCATATGGGCAAGCCGGAACCCCTCGATGCCAGCGATGCCCAGGCCAAGTATGAGACCGGCCTGCTTCTCACATAGCGATCGCAACGCTGCGGGGTCAACTGCGCCGGTGCGCACGGTGGTCACACAATTCGAGCGATGCGCCTCACTCAAAATGTTGAAGTCGATGCCGCCTGGCGTTGACCATGCCGCCACCGCAGCCTTGACGGCATCGGCCAGCCGTTCGTGGCGCGCCCACACTGCATCAAGGCCGCCCTCTTCCTCGATGATGTTGATTGCTTCTCGTAAGCCACGAATATGAGCGATTGGAGGTGTGCCCGCGTAGTAGCTGTACATATTCGAGTGATCTCGGCGAGCTTCCCAATCGAAGTATCCAACTTTGCGATCTGCGCGCTTGTGCGCTGCACTTGCCTTCTCGCTCGCCCACACGAACGAGATGCCCGGCGGCACCATGAGTCCCTTCTGACACCCAGCGAGCGCAATATCAACGCCCCATTCGTCCATCAGAAACTCTTCACACCCCATGGACGCAATGCAATCGACCATGAGCAGGGCCGGGTGATTGGCGTCGTCGATCGCTCGCCGGACCGCCAGAATGTCGTTGCGAACCGAACTTGCCGTGTCAACGTGTGCGATAAGAACAGCTTTAATCTCATGCGCCGGATCTTCTCGCAGCCGGGTTTCGAGGCGGTCGGGGTCGACAGGATCGCGGTCGGTCCCTTCAAGAACTTCGACGTCAATGTCCGATACCGCCGTGTAGATGCCCCAGATGGTGGCGAACCGGCCCGCCTCGGCCACCAAAACCTTGTCGCCTGCTGCGAGCGTATTCGACGTGGCCATCTGCCATCCGGCGTGACCGTTGCCCGTGATGATGAACGCTTCGCCCTCGGTGCGGGCAATACCCGGCAGCCGTTCACGCACCTCGTTGGATTCGTCAACGAGTGGCCCCTCGTACAGGTCCGGCATTGGCAGAGAGAACGCTGCCAGCACGCGGTCAGGAACGATCGATGGTCCCGGAATTGCCGCCATCGTGCGGCCGTATTTCAAGGAGGCACCGCGCACCGTTGGAGTCGTCATTCACTCAGGGTAATGGTGCTGCCAATCGAGCTGATCATCGGGCGGTAATGCTTGTGCAAAACCCGCAAGAAGCGTGAACAGCCGTTGACCTCTGGATTCGCCGAGTCGGTCCCACACGGGGAAGTCCAACGTGTCCGTGAGATGTTCAATTCTCGCCCGTCCTTCAACACACGCAGCAGTGGCCTCGCCCGATTCGGTTAGCCACCCTCGGGCATGCAAGCGACCGGCCGCAGCGGCCTCGTCGTCGGGCTTCCAGCCGGCTTCGTCTTGGATCCAGGCTCGTGGAGCGCCACCGACCGCCACATGGGACAGAACGGCCTCGCAACCGTCGAGGCCTTCACCACAGACCGCCATGAGGTGGTTGCCACTGCGATATTCGCGAAGCAGGGTGCACCCGTGCCACAGCGACATGTGCGGTTCACTCGGCCACTCCAGCGACGCCCATCCAGTATGGAGAACGCGACCGATTGCATCACAGCCCGCTGCGGCCTCACGCACCAATTCTGCTGCCTCGCTGAAGTTGTCTGTGTCGACGTCGGTGTACACAGATCGGAGTGCACGGTCCATACCTGCGTATCGAGCAGCAATGATTGCGTCCGGGCTGCTGAACGACCACGCATCGGGAATTGCCCGATGCACCCGGGCCGGTCCGTAGTAGAAGAACGTCGACTGCACGATTGCAGGACCCACCGCCCCAACAGGCGCGATGCGTGTCGCAAAGTAGTTCATCCAGAAGCCACGCAATCCAGCTGCGGTTGCGGTCTCGCGTACTTCAGGCGCCACGTATGTCAGCGCGTGGAAGCGTTCGACTGCCTCCCACATCGGACGACTCACGCTTGCATCAATCATCGCTCAGATCACCACCAATCGGGTCTGCATCAATCGAAGCCGCCGCGGGCTCGGAACTCAGCGGTCGTGTTGTGATGAAAGAAGTCTTGCTGGGGAACCGGCACGCCAAGCGCGGCACATAGCGGTTCCCATCCGTCGCCCGGCTGCCAGATCAGTAATCGTTCAGCCGGGACGGTTGCGACGACCTCGTCGTGGAGCGCGTTGTACCGGGCCATGGCGATCTCGGCATCATCCCAGTCCGCACCAAAGCCTGCTTTGTTGCGCATCTCCACGTTGAAGGCAGGGAACGCTTGCTCGATGTCAGGTCGGCGCATCGCCGCCCACACCGTTCTGTCAGCGCTCTCCCACCACGTTTTCGCGTCGCCTCGGTGTGAATGAATCACCAGCGCCTCTGAGTGCGCTTCGATCAACTCTCGCCAAAACAGTGACGCCGGCCAATCGACCGCTGCGCGGTACCCGCTCAGAACCGCCGGCAACTCGGCGTGGTCTCCTTGCAGCGCCTTGAACCATTGCAAACCAGCATGTTCGGCCTCGAACAGCTCGACCATGTGGTAGCACGGTGCGTCAAGAAGCTGCTCGAGCGCGCCCTTGAGCGAGGTCGTGCCCGTGCGGGGAAGCCCCGTTCCGATAACACGCAATGACCCTGGCTCACCCTGCAACATCACATGATCGTAGTTGTTGGTTAGGCGGCGAGAACGTGACGAAGCCAACCGTCGATCTTGGGAGCGACGGAATCACTGGTCAGGTCCGCGCGGCCAAGTGCATTCCATGCGTGGGTCGGAAACGGACCTACGGGCCCGGACAAGACCGTTGCGAGGTCATATGCGGTCACGTCTTCGCTGTAGTCCGTTTCCCGGCGATAGTGATCGGTGAAGTGATCTGCGACCGCTGGATCAGCCAAGATCGCCAGGTTCCATCGGCAGTGGGCAAGGTCTGCAGCGATGGGTCCGTTGCATGCACCGAGCCAGTCGACCACCGCGCAGATCTCACCGTCGCTCCAGTGCACGTTGTTTGGATGAAAGTCGCGATGCAAAAACCGCTGCGGATGCCGCGGCAATTCTCCGTCCACCAGACGGCGGGCCTTTCTCCAACTCTCGGCATCTTGTGTCCAGGTCGGCAGCGGCCGACGTGATTGGTCCCAGCGTCGGTAGTCCGCCAATCCATCAATCGCTGGATGCGCATGAATCCCGGCCAAGCAGTCGGCAAGCTTTTCCGCCCACACAAGCGGCTCGCGTGGATCGATGAACGGCTGGCCCATGACCTCAGTCATGATGACCGCAGGAACGTCGCAGTGGCTCGCATCGACATCAGCCGCCACCAGGCCAGGCGTCGACACGCCAAGGTCGAGCGAGTCGAGCAATCGAAGTGTTCGAGCCTCGTCGTTCGGTATGTACGGTTCTCGTTCAAGCCAGTCGGCGAGCGTGTACCGGCGCAGCACGACCCGCTCAGAACGTCCGACCAGGTGCAGCCGGTGGACGGCCGAAGACAGCCCTCCGACCAACGGTTCACACGATTCGACGTCAGTTCCCAACGCAGCTGCAACCCACGCCAGCGTTTCTGCGGGCGGCGGCGAAGACGGGGAGATCGTTGGCACCCAATCGGTAAAGCTCATCGAGTTTTTAGGGCGTGGCGTAGACCGCGTCGGTGCGGTCACGAGCACTCGCCACCCACACGCCGCCCATCGTTTCATCGATTTGCTCGATGCGACTCCAGTCCACACGCAAGACACGCGAAGCGATCTTCCAGTCACCATCGCGTTGCTCGAACCGGTCGATGTACCGGCCGTTGAACGTGTGGAGCCGTTCGGCGCCATCCGACGTCTGCACGTGGAAGGCGAGCACGTACGCCTCACAGATTGCTCTCGTGCCCGACTCGTCGAACTCGATCGCTACGTTGCTCACACGGTGTTGGGTAGCCGTATACCCGGCTTCCAAGCGCGGGATCGCGTACGTCACGAAATCTTCAATGCTCATCTCGTCGGCCCCGTAGTCGATGCAACGCGCTCCGGGGTGAAAGGCAGATGCCACGAGTTCACCATCGAGGCGGTCGATGCCCCGGGTGTAACGAAGCAACGCCGAGTGGATGGCGGACTTGGCCTCAACATCAGTCATGTTTGCGAACGTAGCATTGTGCGTGCGACCATTCGAATGTGACGGTCACCTTTAACCCCCCAGGTCCCGGACAATGGGCCCTTGACCAATCCCACTATCCGAGCGGCGTAACCCCGCTGAGTCAGTCACTCCTGAAACGTGGACTCTACGACGGGATCGAACGCGTCTTCAAAGAACTCGGCATGCCCGCAACGTCGATCGCAATCGAATTCGTAAACGGATTCGCGTACTCCCGACTGCAGCCCCTGATCGGGGCAAACAGCAAACCGAGGAAGCCGCCACCAGACTTCGTGTTGAAAGCTGTTACGCGACTCCATCCCGAATTTCGAGAGCGGAACAAACGGGCCACCGCCACCTTGAGAGACAGCCCATCGAACGCCGTGGTGCACCGATGGGAACATGAACTGCGCCCACAGCTCGTGTCCAAGAACAAGGCCTTTCAAGGTTTCGATCCGCATGCAGCGACCGACGACGACCTTCAACAGCACATAACCAATCTCGTTCACGCGCTACACGAATCATTCGAATTGCACTTCTGGCTGCACGGACATGACCTGGGCCCGATCGCCCGCTACTTGCATACAGCACTCAGCTGGGACCTCAGTGCGGGTGATGCCGTCGCCGCTCTCGCCGGGGCCTCGCCCAGCACGGGCCGACCAATCGGCATGCTGTGCGAACTGCGTGCAATGGTTGAAGCAAGCCCATCTGTGATCAATGATCTTGAGGACGTCCGAGCGCTATCGCCTGACGCTCAAGCACTGCTTGATACGTATCTAGGTGAACGCGGCTGCATCTTGGCGACCGGCTACGACCTCGACGACGCCACATTGGGTGAGCTGCCCAGCGTCGTGTTGACATCAATCAAGACGGCAACAGCCCCGCCGGCACCGAACCACGACGAGGTCGCTGCCGGATTGCGGGCTCAGATTCCGAACACTGAGCATGCGAAGTTCGACCAGCTACTTGCTGATGCCCGCAATGTCATGGACATGCGCGATGACAACGGCCCGCTGACTATCGAGTGGCCCATGGGTCTGCTCCGTCGAGCGCTGCTAGCCGCTGGCGAACGACTGCACGAACGCAACAAGCTCGACCATGTCGAGCACATTCTCGAAGTTGACGAAGACGAAGTGCACCGTCTGTTCACTGGTTCGACTTCGCAGGCTTCGTTCTCTACGACCCTCGCAGACCGGGCCGCGCATCGGGCCAAACTCGCAAAGCTCGAACCGCCAGCTGTGCTTGGGCCCGACGAGCCAGAACCCCCGCTCGACGCACTCCCGTCTGCCCTCGGTGAGTTGGTATCCATGACGAATACAGCCATGCAATATATGGGCATGACGCCACGAGAGGAGTCATTTACCGGCGTTGGCATCGGCACGGACAGCTACATCGGTATCGCTCGGGTAGCCGACAGCGCGAGCGACGCCATTCACCGGCTCGAACCGGGTCAAGTTCTTGTTGTGCGAGCGACTTCGCCTGCCTTCAATGTCGTCCTGGGTATCGCTGGAGCAGTCGTCACGGCCGACGGCGGGGCGCTCTCGCATGCTGCCGTGTTGTCGCGCGAACTAGGAATCCCTGCGGTCATCGGCGCCGGTGATGCGCTCTCTATTCCCGATGGGGCGACGATTGAGGTTGACCCGAAAGCTGGCACCGTCCGCGTACTGTAAAGAGTGGCCAGCGGTACGTGCGTACCTCTAGGATCCGCAGATGAACAACACCACCGACCTCGCAGCGGTCCGAGCGTTCGCCTCGCAGCTGAGCCCATGGGCTCATGTGGCAACCGTCGGCGCCGACAACAAGCCCGATGTAGTGCCTATTCACCCGTGCTGGGAAGGCGACGATTGTTGGTTCATGGTCGGTGCAGCCTCGGTTAAGTCACGCAATGTGTCAGCAAACAATGATGTCGCCATGCATTGGCAGGTAACCGAGGCCGGCGACGGGGTCGAGGTCTGGGGCACCGCCGAGGTCTTCAGCGACGTCGCCACGAAACGTCGACTGTGGGACGACGTGTTCGATTACGACCTCAACGCATTCGCGCCAGGTGGACCCGACAACTCGCCCGAAACTGCATTCATGAAAGTGACCCCAACCCGCGCCATTATCTTGCACCAATACGGCATGGGTGGCATCGACCGTTGGAGCGCCTCGTAGCGTTTTGCAGCGAGCAAGCCCCTCGTGATCAACTCTGCGATGTGGCCCAACTTGCCGCTTCAGAATTGACTGGTGTTGGTCGGCAGACCGAACAAAAAGCGACCGAGCGGTTCCATCGTGCGCGGGGCCACCATGCCGTGAGTGATCGCAACGTGGGCGTCACGGAAGACCCGCTGTAACGGACTCGAGGCATAGACCGCGCTGCTGCCAGCTGCGTGGTAGCACAAGTCGACCGCCTCAACGCTGCGGCGGGCAGCCGTCGTTGCCGCCAAGCGAAGAGCCACGCGTTGTTCGTCGGTGGGCGCAGCTCCCGTCTCGGAATGCGTCCACATTTCGTCGGCCACGCCATACAAGTAGCGCCGCGCCTGCTGAACGTTTGCGACCGCCGTGGCAAGGTCAGCTTGCAGGGTCCCACGCTCAGCAAGTGTCTTCCTGGATCCTGTCGAACGTTTCTCGCCGATCGCAACGAGTTCTTCGATTGCCCGACCGGCCAGACCAATCAAGCAGGCAGCCACGCCGGCTGCCAATGCTCCAAAGAACGGAAACCGACCCAGTGGGCTGTCGACCACTGGTGTATCACTCAACAAATTGGCCCATCGCCCCTCGGGAACAAAGACCTTGTCGACGGCGTAGTCAGTCGACGCAGTCCCCTTGAGACCAGCAACATGCCATGTATCAAGCAGTTCGACGTCTGCCGTTTCAAAGAACACGAACGGCGCTGGCGCTCCATCGACGGTCGTGGTTGCCTCGCCCGCATCATCGACAACGCGAACCCCAGCACCAATCCATGTGCAGTGATCGGTGCCTGAACCCCACGCCCATCGTCCGGTCACTTCGAGCCCGCCGTCGACCAGACGTGCAGTACCAGCAGGCATGCCATAGCCGCCGGTGCATGACGCAGGGTCGCGATAGATCGTGTCAGCCCACTCGGCTGGGAGGCGATGCGACGTGAGCGCGGTTGTGTTCGCAATCATCACGCACCATCCAGCGGCACCATCGGCTTTGCTGGCGGCCTCGATGGTTTCAAGCACACCGGTGACTGAGGCAGCCTCACCGCCCGATTCGGCTGCAACCCATCGGCGGAACATGCCGACATTGGTGAATGCCGTGACCACATCGGGATGTAGGCGTCCAAGCATCTCAGTGTCAGCAGCACGTTTGGTCGCCAACTCAAGCGCTGCAACCGTCGAAGCTTCCACCCCGAGACTCTACGTCGGCCAACAAACCTGACTACTGTCAAACAATGGCTACTGTTTCATTTGAAGGCGAAACTCACGACGAGATCGTGCAAAAAGTTCGAGCTTGGCTCGCGTCAGCAGAGGATGCCGATAGCGGCATCGCCGACGTGATCAGCCAGCAAGCTGAGATCACCAAAGACGCGCTTCGCATCATCGCTGCGTCCGCACCTGGACCAATCGCAGAGAACGACGTGGTGAAATCACTCACCAAGATGGGTTACAAGGCGACTGACGCAACTCGAGATGCTGCGCTCACGGCGTTGGACACGCTCGAGTCGGCTACAGGTGGCTCCATGGTCAAGAACGTGGCAGAACAGGGTTCCAAAGCCATGTTCAAGATGAACGCGTCGATCGCCAAGCAGTTTCTCAAGGCCGTCAAGGACTGACATGAACATTGGCGATCGCCAAGAAGCAACCGTTCGCATCGACGTGATCTTCGACGTCGCCGAAGCAAGCCCGTACTTTGCACCAACCGTCGATGCGGTGCATCACGCGGTCGACGCTCTCGGCGTGTCCGCCGACATCTGTGTTGTCCGAACCCGCACGATCGACGACACCTATTTCGACGACCTGCCGAGCGCCTTTGTCATCGGCCCCGGGTCACCGTACGACGCACCCACCGCAGCGGAGATCGCAATTGCTGTAGCCCGCGACGAAGACATTCCACTCGTTGGCACGTGAGGTGGCTTTCAACATGTTCTGGTAGAACATGCTCGCTCCCAGGTCGGTATCGATGACGCCGCGCACGATGAGTACGACAGCGCTGATGGCACGCCCGTGATCTCTTTGCTGGAATGCTCGATCAAAGGCACCGACATCACGTTGACGCCAACGCCCACGTCACTGCTTGCCGGACTCCATGACGGAGCGACGTCGATAACCGAGCACACAACATGTTCCTATGGCCTCAACCTCTCGGTTGCCCACGTGGCATCTGCTGCTGGAATGTCGGTATGCGGAATCGACGACCTCAACGAGGTACGAGCGATCGAACGCTCCGAGCACCAGTTCTTTCTTGCAACGCTCTACCAGCCACAATTGAAGTCGTCATCTACCAAACCGCATCCGGTGTTTCTTGGTCTCGTCAAAGCCGCCGCCGAAACCGCCGCTCGCTAAGAACAAGCATCGCAACGAACAACCACCGTTAAGGGGAACCATGGAAGTCGCTGTCACAACCGCCTTCTCGCACAACACGCCTATCGACTTCATCGTTGGCACAGCCAAGCGCATCGAAGCAGCTGGGTTCGCTGCAGTCTGGGTTCCCGAGCATGTGCTCTTCTTTCCCGACTATGCATCGGCGTATCCCTACTCCCCTGATGGAAAAGTACCGGGCAACCCCGATGGCGTTCTTGACCCTTTCACGGCGCTCACCTTCGTTGCAGCGCACACCACCACGCTGCGTCTGGGAACAGGTATCTGCCTCGTGCCACAACGCCAGCCCGTGTATACCGCAAAGATGGTCGCCGATCTCGACTACTTGTCTCAGGGGCGAGTCGACTTTGGCGTTGGTGTGGGGTGGCTCGAGGAAGAGTTCGATGCGCTCGGCATGGACTTTGGCGAACGCGCAGCTCGCTGCAACGAATACATGGCTGCCATGAAGGCCCTGTGGGGTGCAGATCCGGTGAACTTTCAGGGTGAGACCGTGGCGATCACAAACGCTCAGTTCAACCCCAAGCCGGTCCAGTCACCGCACCCACCCATTTTTGTAGGTGGCGAGAGCACGCCGGCACTGCGGCGCGTGGCGACCTTCGCCGATGGCTGGTACGGCTATGGCGTGGCTCCCGAGGCGGTCGAAGAACACGTCGCTCGACTCACGACACATCTCGATGCCGCTGATCGATCAATCTCGGCGATCAAGCTCTACGTGTGCCCAAATCAGCTGCGGGTCGACCCAGATATCACTGCGGCGTACGCCGCTGCCGGGGTTGACCAGCTGATCCTGCCGCTCTTTGCACGCGATCTCGACGGCATCGACCGACGCATCGACAAGATCCAAACGGCGACGGCATGAACCAAGCCTCCAACGGTGGCCACACACACGATGACCATGATCACCAGCACGGTCACGCACACAGCCACTCAGATGATCACCCGCATGGCAATGCACACGACCGCAGTTTCGCGGCGATGTGGCGCTACACGAAGCTCGCACCGCGCATGTTGCGTTCCGAGGTGAACACCGCGGTCGTTGACCTGGTCGCACCCCGAGCCGGTGAGACCGTTGTCGACATCGGGGCAGGTATGGGTGCAGCTGTTTCCAAGGCAGCTGCTGCGGGTGCGTCCGTCATCGCGGTTGACCCCACGCCATACATGCGCAACATCATGTCGGCTCGACGCCTACTGTCACGCCATCGCAAGGCAATCACCGTTGTCGACGGCGCCGCCGAAGCGCTACCGCTTGCAGCCAGCGAGGTTGATGCAGTCTGGGCCGTGAACACAATGCACCACTGGACTAATCCACGCGCAGGCATCGCCGAGATAGCGCGAGTCCTCGGCCCTGGTGGCCGCGCCGTTCTCGTCGATGAGAACTTCGCTAACCCACGGCATCCTGACTACACCGCCTGGTCAGAGCGCCACGGCGCTGACAGCGATCACGGCTTTTCCATGGTGAATGCAGCCGAGTTTGGCGACATGATGAAAGCATCCGGGTTGGTCGACATCGTGGCCGACGAACGCGACCTTGCTGGTCGACCGGTCATTGCTGTCCAAGCCACGATGCCCTGGTAGGTGCGGTTATGAACGATCAAGCTGTTCACCAATCAACCGACGATCTCGTTGTCGTCACTACAGAAAGCGAAGGAGCGGTGCGGACGGTCACGTTGAACCGCCCGCACAAGCGCAACGCGTTGAACGCGCCAATGCTCACGCAACTTCAACAACTGTTCACTGACGAACCAGCCGCCACCGAACGACTGACCGTGCTGCGCGCCGTTGGCAAGTCGTTTTGCGCCGGCGTCGATCTCAAGGAGCGCGACACCAACGGAATGGCAGCGAGCGCCTCGGCAATCGAAGACATGTTGCACGCTGTTGCCATGTATCCGTTGCCAGTCGTCGCCGTCGTTCACGGCGATGCCATCGCTGGCGGCAACGAACTCGCCCTGCACAGTGACCTGGTCGTCGCTGCGGCGAGTGCGAGGTTCGGCATGTCACTCGCTCAAATTGGTCTCGCTCCGACCTGGTTTCTCGCTAAGAAGATCATGGAAGTCGGTGGACCCGTCTTCGCTCGCGAAATGCTGCTTATCGGCGACCCAGTGACTTCAGCCCGCATGGCAGATCTCGGCATGATCCTGCGTTCGGTTCCCGACGCCGAACTCGACGCTTCGGCTCAAACCCTCATCGACCGGCTCGCCGCCAACGCTCCCCTTAGCGTTCGAGCCATGAAGGGTGTGTTGAACCGTCAGATGCAGTTCCGCGACACCATCGAGCACGCCGATGTCGATGCAATGGTCGAGACCGCTCGTCAAAGCGCCGATGCCAAGGCCGGAATCTTGGCTCGCCTAAAAGGAGACACCGCCTCGTTCACTGGTCAGTGATTCGGCGGCACCACACGGTGTAGGAAATCAACGACGGAGCCCGAGAAGATGTCGTTTCGGTCACCCGCAACCATGTGCGCTGCATCGGTCACGTTGACGTACTCCGCATGCGGGTTCTGTGCAAGAAACGCCTGAGCTCCCTCTTCAGAAAGCACGTCGGATAGCCCACCCCGAACGAGCAAGATCGGCAGATCGAGATTGTCGGCGGCATCTTCGAGTCGCTGGCGGTACTCCGCCATGTTCCATCGGCGGTTACGCCGCTCTGGATCCCAGTGCCAGTAATACCGACCGTCGGATCCAAGCCTCACGTTCTTTGCCAGACCATCGAGATTGCGCGGGCGCTTTCGATGCGGCTGATAGTTCGAAATAGCTTCGGCAACCTCGTCAAGCGACTCAAATCCTTCCGGCTTCTGGTCCATGAACGCACGGATCTTTGCCGTGCCTTCTGGTTCTACCCGCGGGGCGATGTCTACCAGGACCAGCGCCGCCGCATCCATGTTGTTCTCGCCCAGCGCTATCAGGCTCGTGCTGCCTCCCATAGATGCACCGACCAAGATCGGTTGAGCGGACCCGACGCCCGCAGCGACCGCCATCAGGTCGGCAACCATGTGGTCCGTCTCGTACTCGCCTGCAGCGGACCAGTCAGAGTCGCCGTGGCCTCGTGCGTCGAACGCAACGGCGTAGTAGCCAGCCGCACCGAGTGTTTCGCCCGCACCCCGCCACGCGTGGCGCGTTTGCCCGCCGCCATGTTGCAAGATCACGACTTGTCCTGACGGATCACCCCACGCGTCACCACGAATTGTTACGTCGCCCGCAGTTGGCCATGCGTACATGGGTTCCGGCGTGCCCGGCAGTCGCGTCCGTTCAATTGCTGACCCGTTACTCATTGCCCCACCATGGGCCCCAACCGACGCCACCAACAAATTGAGGCGCGTGACGCACATGCGCGATCGAAATGAGCGCCTGCCGAGCCACTAGGTTCGCCGATATGGGTCTACGCATGTCGAAACCATGGCAACCGCTCGCCTCGGCCATGGTCCGTTCGCTGCCAGCACAGCTCGGCATCTACCAGATCGCCGACCACAACGAGTTGGTAGTCAAGATCGGCTACGCAGGCGGCACCCAACCTTTCGGACTGCGTAGCGCTCTCCAAACAGAGCTCGAGCAGGCAGTGTCAGACGAAGGAGAGGTGGACGAATCAACGACGGCAGGGAGCGCTGCTCTGTTCCGCTATGAGTGCACCCACGCCTATCTCACCCGCTGGCAAGAGCTGCTCATGGTCTATCAGGCTGACCACGGCGAGCTTCCGGCTGGCAACATTGGCGGTGTCGGGCGTGAACGTGTCGGACAGCTCGGCCGACTGACCCCCGGAGTCAGCTGACGATGGACTTCACACTTAGCGATGAACAACAGCTGATCGTCGAAACGGTACGCCGGTTCGTCCAGGACGAGATTGTGCCACTCGAAGCCGACCTCGATCCCGACGCTGGTGAGCTACACCCTGCCGACCAGGAACGGTTGATAGCCAAGACTCGCGAGATGGGGTTCTACGGACTTGACATACCGAAAGAGTTCGGTGGGCCCGGTATCGATGTGACCACCCGGGCGCTCATGGCAATCGAGATGAGCCAACATCGGGCCGGGTTGTACAACCCGTGCTATGGGACCTTTGGCGGTGCCGGCTTGGCGCAGCTCTACGAAGCAACCGATGAACAAAAGGAGCGGTACCTCTACCCCACCCTGCGGGGCGAGAAGAAGGGCTGCTTTGCGTTGACCGAACCGTCAGGCGGCAGCGACCCCGCCCGAGCGATACAAACCAGAGGGCATCAAGACGGTGACGAATGGGTCATCAATGGCAGCAAGCTCTACATCAGCGGGGCAGACCGGGCGGACTTCGCACTCGTGTTTGCTCGCACATCAGACGACCCGGGCCGCAATGGCGTCACAGCGTTTGTCGTTGACACTGACACCCCCGGCTTCCATGTTCGACGAGTCGTGCACACACTGCGGTCAACCCACTACGCCACCGAGATTCAATTCGAGGAAATGCGGGTCTCGGCAGACAATGTGCTCGGTGAGGTCAATCGCGGGTTTGCGATCGCGAATGATCGGCTGAGTCGCCAACGCATTCCGTACGCCGCCGGGTGTTTGGGCGCCGCGGTTAAGGCACAAGAAATGGCGATCGACTGGGCGAAGAATCGGACAACGTTTGGCAGCCTTCTAGCTGAGAAGCAAGCCATCCAATGGATGATCGTGGACAACGAAATCGACATACGCCATGCACGCTGGTGCATTCTTGACGCAGCGCAACGTGCCGATCGAGGTGAACGCTTCCGCACCGAGGCAGCCATGGCCAAACTGGTCGCCAGCGAAGCATCCGGTCGCGTGGTCGATCGAGCCATCCAAATCCACGGCGGCGTTGGTGTCACCAAGGACCTGCCGCTCGAACGCTGGTACCGAGAACTCCGAATTCGACGTATTGGCGAAGGGCCAAGTGAGGTTCAACGACTGATCATGGCTCGCGAAATTCTTGGCGGCAGCTTCAAATAGCGACCTATCGATCGGATCCAGCGGATAATCGACGTGCCATCTGCCGCGCTACTGCCAGAGAGCCATCGGCGCCGGGCGGCCATACAACCAACCCTGTCCAAGGATGACACCGCGCGAGACCAAGTGGTCATGTTGGTCTTCGGTCTCAACGCCCTTAACGACCACCGGACAGTCGAGCGCCAGCGCGAAGTCGATAACTGCGTCGCACGTCGCTGCAGCCTCACGAGACGCAGACCGGTTGGCTATCAAGGATCGGTCAACCTTGATCTGATTCAAGGGCAAGCTCGCGACGTACGCGAGGGTTGAATCGCTAGATCCAAAGCTGTCGAGTGCGACCTGGAATCCCTCAGCTCGCAGTGCCGCAACGACAGCGTGAGCGGATGCGTGATCGCCACCCATGGCGGTTTCTGTGACCTCCAGCACGAGACGCTCGTGCGGAAAGCCGTAACGGAGCGCAACCTCGCTGAGCTGTGAGATCAACCGACCATCAACGAGTTCCATCGCAGAGAGGTTCACCGCCAACGTCAGATCATCAGATTGCGACCCGAAATCGCCAATAGCGGACGACCGAACAAGCTCACCGATCACACCACTAAGGCCAAGGTCCTCTGCCTCATCGATGAAGGACGTCGCTGCAAGCGTGTCCCCATTCGCACGGTTCCATCGTGCAACGGCTTCATACGACACAACCATGCGGTCACTCAGGCGCACGATCGGCTGCAGATGGGCAACGAACGAGCCCAAAGCGACGGCTTGTTCAAGATCATTCCGCAATTCAATGAGCGCCCGCTGGCGAGAGACACTCATTGAATCAGCGAGCCTCCATGCCGTTCCGGGCTGACGCTTGACTTCGTAGAGGGCGCAGTCCGCACCTCGAAGCAGTTCGTCAATCGATGCGCCCGGCGTCGCGTGGATGAGGCCGACGCTGCCTGCGAGCGGGATCCGCAGCGTGCCTTCGACAAACGGTTCTGAGACTGCTTTCGTGAGTCCGTCGCCGATCTGTTCGATTGTCATGCCTGAGTCGCTGCTGATCAGCACCACGAATTCGTCGCCACCGACCCGAGCTACCAGGCTGCCGTACGGTACGGCGAGGCGCAGACGCTCAGCGACCGAAACCAGCACTCGGTCACCCACGTGATGACCCCATGTGTCGTTGATCTTCTTGAATCGGTCGAGGTCAAGCGCAGCGACTATCCATGCGTCGCCATTACTCTCGCTCTGCGCCATGGCAGCGACGAGACCGACCCGGTTTGCCGCTCCCGTTAGTGGATCGGTCCGGGCTTGCACCATGAGTCTGCGAGTCGTCTCCTGGCTCTCGCTAACGTCCATCGCCACGATGAGCACCTGACCTGTTCGGCTATCGCGTCGATACACGCACGACGCCGCGATCCAGTGCCCATCAGCGTGACGGATACGAAACGTTGTAGGGCCTACGGCCACGTCGACCTCGCTGTTGATCATCAACTCGTGTGCGTGTGCAATGTCGTCCGGATGTAGCGACTCGCCGAGGCTTCGTTCTGCTAGCGAGTCCGGGTCGAGCCCCAACATGTCCACGTAAGGCGTGTTGTGTGAAATCACAGCCCCATCGACTCCGACCAGTGCGGCCGGTGCCGGAATCATCTCAACCTGTTGCTGCAGCCCGGCAATCGAATCTTGGATGAGACTCATCGTCTCCTTTCGGCGTTCGGGTCCGGTAGTTGAGCCCATCCCCCGAATTGAGTAGCCATGCTCATACCAGCCACCTCATTGGGTACAACTCATTGGGTTCAAACAACGGGAGACGGAGCGACCCAAAGGGCCGCTCCGTCCACTGGTCGCTCACGTGATCTTGTTCAGCTCACGTGACTCTGACTTGGATCGTGATCTTGTTCAGCTCACGTGATCTTGTTCAGCTCACGTGATCTTGTTCAGCTCACGTGACTCTGACTTGGATCGTGATCTTATTCAGCTCACGTGATTTTGTTCAGCTCACGTGACTCTGACTTGGATCGTGATCATCGTCGTGTTCCGGTGATCTACTCGAGATCGGCGTAACACTCATAGGTGCCATCGTTGAGAGGCGTCACGTTTGTACCAATTGGGCAGCAACCACCGGTTGGTTTCTGCTGCGCCTGCGGGCACTCCGGCAAGACCGCCACACCGAATGGTGGACAATCGTCGGTTAGCACAATCTCACTGCCATCAGGGCAAGTCTTTGTGCACTCACCGGTAATGCTCACGGTGCCATCTGGGCAGTTAACGGTCACCGAAGGGCAATCCTGACCCTGCACCACCCGACTGCCATCAGGACAGTCAACCAGCACCGGAGGACAATCCTGACCCTGCACCACCCGACTGCCATCAGGACAGTCAACCAGCACCGGAGGACAATCCTGACCCTGCACAACCTGAGTGCCATCAGGACAGTCGACGACTACCGGAGGACAATCCTGACCCTGCGCCACCCGACTTCCATCTGGGCACGCCGTGGTGCAGTCACCAGTTGTCGACACACTTCCGTCTGGGCACTGGCAATCAACACTGCCAGCAGTGGTGCCTGCTGGGCAGCAAACACCTTGTGATGTCAAGCGCTTGGCCGGACATTCAGACGTTTCGCAGACGTTGCCGGTGCCGTCACCATCGGAGTCCTCTTGGAAGCCATTAGTGATAAACGGGCAGTTGTCGCAGTCATCGCCCAATACATCGCCATCGCTGTTCAGCTGTTGACCATTCGACTTATTGGGACAGTTGTCCTGATCATCGCAGATGCCGTCACCGTCACGATCACCCTGGGGGCAATCGTCGCAGGCATCGCCTCGACCGTCGTTGTCCTCATCGCTCTGGTTCTCGTTCGGGTTGAAGATGCAATTGTCGTCGTCATCACAGATGGTGTCCTGATCACTGTTCGTGCAGCCCGGTTCTGGGTCCGGTCGTGGATCAGGTCGTGGGTCCGGTCGTGGATCAGGTTGTGGATCAGGTTGTGGGTCTGGCTCCGGTGCGCAGAACGCCGCATCGGCAAAGGCAGTCTCAAAGACAAAGTCGCCGTCGATTGTCTCGTACATCCAGATGCCCGCTGAATTCTGTTCGCGAACACCGGTCAGGGTGACCACGTCATAGAGCACTGCGGCTCGATCTGCCACCGTCACGCAGCAGATAAAGGCCACGATGCCGCCGACTGCTACCTCGCCGATAAACGATTCGTTCGGACACTCGATCGGCCCCTTGTCGCAGTCACTGCCTGACACAAACTGCGATACGTGCACCCAGAAGACGCCATCGGGCGTATCAACTTCGTACCAGTCACCGTCCATGTCAAGGACCGTCACCAGCGTCGGGCCGCTGAGCGGGTTGGTGTTCGGCGTGCCATCAGGCTCCGGATACGTCGCACCCTCAACACAACATTCGACCGCCTGGCGGGCAAACGCAACTGTCTGCAACACCGAACAATCACTCGGATCGCTGTCACAGTCACTGCCTGACACAAACTGCGATACGTGCACCCAGAAGACGCCATCGGGCGTATCAACTTCGTACCAGTCACCGTCGACGTCAAGGACCGTCACCAGCGTCGGGCCGCTGAGCGGGTTGACGTTCGGCGTGCCATCAGGCTCCGAATACGTCGCGCCCTCAACACAACATTCGACCGCCTGGCGGGCAAACGCAATCGTCTGCGAAACCGGACAATCGCCCGGAAGATCGTCGCAGTCACTCACCGGCAAGAATTGCGATGCGTGCACCCAGAAGACGCCATCGAGCGTTACGACCTGGTACCAGTCACCGCTCACATTTACGACTGTCACCGACGTCGGTCCAGTGAGCGGATTGACGTTCGGCGTGCCGTCAGGCTCTGGATAGGTCGCACCATCGACACAGCAGTGGGCTGTTGGACCGGGATACAAGTTGGTTATGGCGAGCGATGTCGCTGAGCCGACCGTAAGTTCGTCGAGATCGTAGGTGATGTCGTCGTCTTGACCGTCACCGGGGTATGGGTCATTGGTTGGACAGTCGATGATTCCGCATGCAGCAGCAGGGAACACCTGGTTGGCATCGAACCAATCGCCTTCGACCGTCTGGTACCAGCCTGGGGCTGGAGCGTAGGGTCCGCTGTCGACTTCGACATATCGAGGCCATGGACCGGGTGCGTCGATCGCACCGTTGAGAGCGGTGTACGCAACGCCGATGCAGCAATCGGTCGGCGTGGGCACGTAGATGATCAATGGTTCGCTGGTCTGCGCAACCGTTGCCAACAGCGAAGCGTCTATGTCTTCTGTTACCGCTTCGCCGAGAGGCGTGATCTGGAACGGCTCGGGACACTCCCCTCGGCAATCGCCAGCAAAGCCAACGTGGACAGCCATGAAGTAGTCGCCGGTGCTGGTGATGAACCAGACCTCTGGTCCTGCGCCATTGTCGACGGTGATCGCACCGACGACGGTGACGATTGCGGGCAGTGGAACTCCCATGACGGGGGTACTTACATCTGATGTTCCGTAGAGGGCCGTAACACAGCATTCAGCTGGTTTCGCCGGACCCGGCCAACGACCATCTTCGTTGGGGTCGTTGTCTTGGTCGTCTGACTGCGCAGTGACTGAAACCTCATCGCCGCCTTCGCCAGTCCACCCAGTTGTCGGGCACTTGGGATCTTCGACTGGTGGTTCGCAGTCGGCGGGTGCAACCGGCTTGAGGTCATCTTGGTCGATCCAGTAGCGCTTACCACCGAACTCAATGCGCTCATAGGTGGGCACAGCAGGAGGTTGTGCGTCGACAGTTTTGCCCACGACACCCAGCCACACCGCCGTTGGCTGGACCGGCAATATGGCGCCTGCGTCTGGATAGAACTCGTAGGCAGGACCTTCGGTTACATAACAGACGAGCTCAGGGATACATGTCGCAACGTCGGCGCCGAAGTCGGCCACATCAACCCAACCGGCTGGCCCGCCAGCAGCCATCATGATTGGCACTCGGCCGTTCTCTGCCACGCCAGTTACCTGGACGATTGCGTTGTACAGATGTCCGAGATGGTCAGGAAGCGCCTCGGTTGATGTCGTGTAGACGTAGACGCCGAGCTTGCCGTTGTCGGTCACGCACTCGAACTCGTCTTTCTCACATCGTTCGTCGTCGAGTGGTGTGTAGAACTTGCTGATCCAGCCGAGCGTCCCGCCCTCTTCGAGCAGTCGGACCTCGGCGTGAGTGGTCGTATCGGTTACGAAGCGGCCAGTGAACTCGACACGCATTACGCCACCGGCTGAGTGCAACCCGCCGCCCGCCCGCTCCCAGACGGGTCCTTCGGTGTTGACACACGCAGGAATGCGGAAGCAGTTCTCTTCGTCCTGGTTGAGGTCGGCGAGTCGCACCCAGGCGCTGTTTTGCACCGAGGCTGCTGCCTGTTTGAAGTTGATCAGCATGAAGTCGTTCGATGTGATGACCGGGCTCAATCCACCGACCGGAACAACCGGTCCAAAGATCTCGGTCGGGCCGTCGATCAGGTTGAGCGTGCCGGTGTGCCAGCCAACCTGTTGGTTCTCGTTTGGTTCTTCCCAGACCGGGACAGCCTCGGGGCCCGGGCATTCCCACACGGCTGGCTCCGGCGGGCAGTAGTGCTTGCGCAGGTTGTCAGAACGGACCCAACCCCGATCGTTGTCTGCTGCACCCCATTTGACTTCGATCCAACGTGCGCCACCCACAACCGTTTCGCGGCCGGTGAGCAAGACGTCACGGACAGCATTGTCTCGGCGAGTACTACCCGCAGGTTCGGCGTATACGTGCTCTAGCCAGACCACGCAGCGAGGTGGCATGTGCTCAGGTGGCTTGGGCTTGACTGGATTGCCACAGTAGCACCGGGTCCGTACGTCACCATTGGCATCGACGAGCACCGCAGTGCCGGCATCCAAGATGGTGTCGATCTCATAGGCGGCACCGCTCTCGATGTCATAGCCGTGGTTGAGCACTGCGAGCGGCTCAGCCAACACGCGGACCTCAAGGCTGCGGATGTAGTCCGCAATCTGAGAGAACTCAATGCCTTGCACCTTGGCCCACGCTTCACCCAAAGCTGGGTTGGCGTAGAGAAACGAGATCAGACGTTCGGGATCGCATGTGTTCTCTTCGGTACCGCCGTAGAGACCTGTCTTCACCGCCTCGTCGAGGGCAGCAACGTCGAAGTCGGGAATGTCGACTTCTTGACCAGGCTCTGCATCTTGGAGCAGCGTGACTGCCTCTTGGCGCATGTCTTCGAGCTGTTCGGCCTGGAAGTCCGCCAGCTGCACTTCGAGTGCATAGAACGGACTTGGGCCGCGGGCGTCGCGGGCCTGGAAGACAGGAGTCGATGCGACCGTCTCCGTTATGACGTACCGAGCATCATCACCTTGGGCGATGTCATCGCTACCACGGTTGGTCACGAACAGACCAGCGCCGGCTGCCAGGCCAGCGATGACAACAAGCAGCATGGCAACAACGCCAAAACGCTTGCCCTGATTCTGATTGTTGGGATGAGGATTCGTGTTTTGTGGCGGTGGTGGACCACCGGGTGGCTGCTGCCAGTTCGTCGTCATGAGACTGTCCTGTCTGTTGGGTTACTCTCCATTCTCACGATCGAGAGGTTCAGGGTCCGTGCGGAACTTCACAGAGGCGCCATGACGTGCGGCACATACAAAGTGTAAACCTAGCGACACTCAGCCAGGAAATCCCGCTCAGCGTAAGGAATCTGGGGCTTCGTGGACTGCGGCGGCGGCAGCCATCTACGACGCCAGAAGATGTCATCGGATCCCGTTTGCACCGCGCACCCAATTCGCCCGTGACAGTCCCACCGAGAACTAGCGACGGCGTGCTGTTTCATCGATCACGCAATCGCGGCTGTTGCAAACCAGACGGCGGCAACCGTCTAAGTTCGAGTGCAATGACAAGCCCACGACCATTGCCACTCGCTGGTGTCACCGTGCTCGATCTCGGGCAGATTTACCAAGGCCCCTACGCTGGCTTCCTGCTCGCTCAGTCCGGCGCTCGCGTCATCAAGATCGAACCGCCCACAGGTGAGACTGCGCGCCAACGTGGTCCAAACCTGCCATTCGCAATGCTGAACTCCGGCAAGGAGTCCATGGTGGTCGACCTCAAGACCGCCGACGGCGTCAGTCGTTTCAAGACGCTGGTCGCAAAGGCTGATGTTGTCTTGATGAACTATGCGCCCGGCGTTCCCGAACGCCTAGGTATCGGCTACGAGGTTCTCGCCAAAGTCAACCCGCGCCTCGTCTATGCCCATGCCTGTGGGTTTGGCGTACGTAATGTCGATGGGTCGTTATCCGAGTCCAGCGTCCCCGCGATGGATCTCACCGTGCAGGCGCACAGTGGCGCCATGAGTACTACGGGCCACGAAGGTCAGCCCCCGCTCAAGTCCGGCACGGCATATATCGACTTTCTTGGCGGCACTCACCTGTATGGAGCGATTACTACCGCACTCTTCGAGGTTGAACGCACCGGGCAGGGACGCTCGGTAGAAGTCGCTATGGCCGATGCCGCCTACTTTGCGCTCGCCACTCCTCTGAATCAATGGCAGCGAACTGGGTCGACGATGCGCCACGGCAATCGCCATGCCGGGTTGAACATGGCGCCGTACAACGTGTACGACTGCACCGATGGGCACGTTGCGATCATTTGTGTCGCTAACCGTCATTGGCGTTCGCTTCTTGCGGTGATCGGCCAAGAGCAGCTCATCGACGACGAGCGTTACCGCGGCCACCCGGTTCGTGCCGAACGCATCGATGAAGTCGACGCGATCGTCACGGCATGGACATTACAGCACGGCAAATTCGATGCCGCTGAACAGCTGCAAAAGGCGCACGTTCCAGCAGCAGCTGTTCGAACGATCGATGAGGTTGTGCGCGATGAAGCGCAGATCGGACGGCAGGCAATTCAGTGGATCAATCATCCACAACTCGGGGAGATCCCGTTACACGCGAGCCCGATTCGATGGCATGGCAGTCAACTCGTACCGCTGGTCGCGAACCCTGAACTAGGCGAGCACAACGACGCCAAGATCTAACAGAATACGCCCATCAGCGTGCTCCCGTGTCCGCCGTTGCGTACACGCCGCGCTCGTCGATCGTGACCTCGAGCGACTCGAATCGCCATCCTGCGATAGTGCGTACGTAGGTATCTGCATACGTCCCGATGATTCGGGTGAAGGTTTGCTCGTCGGTCGCCGTGTACATCATCAGAAAGCGCCAGTCACCCGTCGCTCGGTCCCCGTCGACGTTGATCACGGGGTTAAAGACCTGATGCGCTGAGCACTTCATCTCGCCGCGACTACGAACACCGAACATAAAGGCGGCAATCTCAGTTCGACCTAACTCTTTTGGTCGTCCTGCGGCACCCCAGGTTCCATCAGGAACGAACAGAGCGGCCACGGCGTCGCCGTTGTGGTCGTCATCGCACGCAGCACAATACGCAGCCTTGAGCTTGCGTATCTCTTCGATGTCTTCAAGGACCTGAACTCGCTGCTCAATGTTCATACGCTAGCGCTCACGTTTTATCCCCCGAGTTCGGCCAACCTCTCCAAGGGGATACCACACTCGTCGAAGAGTTCCAATATGAGACTGAGGTCTTCAGCCGCTTCAACAGCGGTTGGATCGATGCCGGCCACAACGCACTCGGCTTCTACTTGTGTGAAACCACTGCCGAGCAACTCGTCGACTGCTTGTTCGCGAATCGTCCCATCGAACTCAATGTCGTCAGGCCCAGGTGTTTCAATCGCCGGTGGGGCGCCAGGGTCCTGGCCGATACCGCAGCTCTCAAAGTTGTATTTCTCAATGTTGTACGACGCGAGGCTCATTTCAGCATCGAGTTCGTCCATGATTGACAGGTCCATGTCCAAGAAGCTCCACTCGGCAGCCGCAAGCGCGTCATTGAGAACCCCAAAGCCGTTGATCGTCGTATCGAGGTCGCCAGCGATAGGGCCCGGAACAAACTCACGGGTTGCGACCAGAAGCTGGCCCACTTCGGTGTAAGCCGTCTCAAGCGCCACGGGGTCCGCGAAATCCACGAACTCGAGCGAGTCGAAGTTGTCCTCGACCAACACTGCTGCCGAACACCAGTCGTCGGAGTCAAGCACCTCAGCAACAGTGACGCCGGTAGCTGTTTCGTCGGTGGCTGTGTCAGTTTCAACGGCTGTGTCTTCTGCGGTGGCTGTGTCTGTTTCAACGGCTGTGTCTTCTGCGGTGTCTGGCGCTGTCTCGGTGGCCGGTACGTCAGTCGGCTCCGGAGCCGATGCTTCGTCCGCCGGATCCTCAACCGTCCCTTGGGCCCCGTCGGTCCCTTGATCACTATCGTCGACATCGCTCGACGACTCATCTGAATCGTCTTCAGATGCGCCTGCGTTGTCCGCCGTGTCGTCGACCGCATCCTGCACGACCTCACTAACGATCGTGTCTGATCCGCCGCACGCGCTAAGGAATAGCGCACAGAAAAAGATGGCCGCCAGGGTAGTTATTCGCCTCATAGCCCATGAAGGTAGCGGCAGTTTGACCATTCGTCTGTGTGACAGTTCACACGGCAGGACCAAATGACTCAACCGTCTCCACGACAGCTCACTGCTAGAACAGAATCACGCTTCGTGCGACGCTTCCGCTCTTCATGGCTTCGAAGCCCTCGTTGATCTCCTCGAGCGAGATCGTGTTCGATACCATCTCATCGAGTTTCAGGCGTCCATCGATGTACATGTCGACGAATCGCGGCATATCTGTGCGGAACTGATTCGAGCCCATGTTGGAACCGGTGAGCTTCTTTTCGTAGAGCAAGTCGGTGCCGTCGATTTCAACCTTGGTTCCGACCGGAATCATGCCAATGACCGTGGCCTGGCCTCCGTTGCGCAGCATGCTGAAGCACTGTTCGGCGGTGACCTTCATGCCGACCGCCTCAAAGCTGTGGTGCACCCCACCACCGGTGATCTCTTGCACCGCACTGACCGCGTCGACCTCCGAAGCGTTGACGACGTGCGTCGCGCCCATGGCTTGCGCAAGTTCAAGCTTGGATTCGATCATGTCGACCGCGATGATTTTGTTTGCTCCAGCGATGCGAGCACCTTGAATCGCCGAGAGACCAATGCCACCAGCACCAACGACCGCCACCGACTCGCCAGCAGCAACCTTGGCGGTACGAAACACCGCGCCAAGTCCCGTGGTGACGCCGCAGCCGATCAAGGCGGCCTTGTCGAGTGGCATGTCCTTGTCGATCTTTACGAGCGCCTGCTCGTGGATCAGCATCTTCTCAGCAAACGAGGACAGATGCAGAAATTGATTGACTGTCTCGCCGCCGCGGCTGAGTCGCGGCCCGTCGTCGGGACGGCGTACGAGTTCGGTCCCCTTGTTCTCGCACAAACTCATGTGGCCATCGGTGCACTGCGAGCAATGACCGCAGAATGCTGAAAGGCACGTGATCACGTGATCACCAGGCTCGACGTAATGCACCATCGATCCAACTGCTTCGACGACACCCGCCGATTCATGACCAAGCACTGCTGGACACGGATACGGGTATTTGCCCTCCATGAAATGAAGGTCGCTATGGCACACGCCCGCGGCCGCAGTCCGAACCAGGACTTCGCGCGGGCCCGGATCCGCGATATCGATCTCTTCGATATCGAGCTGACCAGGAATTGAATTGAGTACTGCAGCCTTCATCAGCGGTGCCTTTGCTGTAGGTGAATGCGGCAACGAGCCGTAGCCGTTGACGGTATGCAATCTTGCCACATGTCGCCGGATGACCCCGCACGCGCCCCGCTCGTTCACCGCTCACCGTCGCACGCGAGCATGTCACTGCTTTCATCACGAGCGGCCGGCGATATAGGTTCGATCACAGAACCTACGTGGGTGGAGACCGAATGAACATCGAAGCGCTACGACACGAAGCCGCATCGTGGCTCGCCGAGAATTGGAACGGTGAGCGCAGCAAGGAGTTCCTCGAGACCGTGGTAGATCAAGGCTGGGCCGCGCCGAGTTGGCCCGTCGAGTGGTTCGGTCGTGGGCTGGCACCAGAAGTTGGACAAGTCATCGCTCAAGAATTTTCAAGGGTCGACGCCCCCGGGGCCGGACAAGACATCTCGAACTTGTGGGCGAACACGGTGTTGGCGAGCGGGTCAGACGAACTCAAGTCAGCCCATCTGCGCGATCTCATGCTTGGCCGGATAAATATGTGCCTGCTCTACTCCGAGCCGGGTGCTGGCTCTGATCTCGCAGGCCTACAAACTCGCGCCGATCGCGACGGCGACGAATGGATCATCAACGGCCAAAAGGTGTGGACGTCAGGGGGACGCAGCGCTGACTATGCATTCTTGATCGCGCGAACTGACTGGGACGTACCGAAACACCGCGGTATCAGCTTCTTCTTCCTGCCAATGAATCAACCCGGTGTTGAGGTTCGCGCGTTACGCCAAGCAACCGGAGACTCACGCTTCAACGAAGTCTTCCTGACCGACGCACGTGTCGGTCACGACCACATGCTCGGCGAGATCGGTCGCGGCTGGTCGGTTCTTCAAACAGCACTCGCCTATGAGCGGGCAGTGATGGGCGAAACCCGTCGACGTGGCCGCAAACAGACCGATGACGAAGCCGTTCGCGATGCAGACGACGAAGCCACCGCACCCGTCCCGGACCTCTCATTGATTTCCTTGGCGCAACAAACCGGCCGCAGCACCGATCCTGTCGTGCGTCAGCAATTGACAGCCCTGCATACCTTGGTTCAGGTCAATGAGTGGAACGGCCGTCGCGCAAAGGCAGAACTTGAGCAAGGAACGTCGTCGTCGATCGTCTCGCTCGGCAAGCTTGCAATGTCGAACATCTTGCACACGGCTGGTTCTTTGCAGGCCGAATTGTTGGGTGCCGAAGCAATGATTGGTGGCGAACACTCGGCGCGTGCGGCCGACGCAACGTACGCCATGCTCAACGCCTTCTTCACGTCGATAGGCGGTGGCACGGACCAGATTCAACGCAACATCATTGGCGAGCGAGTACTCGGTCTACCCAAGGAACCCGAAGTCGATAAGAACGTGCCGTTCAAAGACGTTCGCAAAGCAACGGTCACTGCGTGACCAAAACTCCCGTTCGAGCTCACCTAATCGCGAACGCCCGATACCACGATACGGACTTCGCACGATTGCAGCTTCTTACGCTGTTTGGCGAGCGGCCGGACATCCGCGCCACCGTTGCATCGACATTCGCTGACGTCGAGTCGCTGCACGTAGCCGACTTCTTGGTGACTTATACGTGTGACCTACGGCCAACTCCCGAAGAGCAGGTTGCGCTCACGTCATTCGTGACAAACGGAGGCCGGTGGGTGGCGTTGCATGCAACCAACGCGCTGCTTGACTTCACCGCTGACGGCGTCAAATGCGCTCCTGGCTACGACGATTTCATGACCACGCTGGGCAGTCGATTTATCGCCCATCCCAAGATCGAACCATATGAGGTCACCGTCGCGGATCCCGACCATCCGTTGGTTGCAGGAATAGAGCCGTTCATCGCGACTGATGAGCTGTACTTGTGTGAGTACTACGGCGAGATTCACCCACTGCTTGAGACCCGATTTACCGGCACCTTTCGGTCCGGCTACGTTGACAACGAATGGCCCCACGACGAACCGCGACTGGTTGCCTATACGCGACAACTTGGCGAAGGTGACGTGTACTACCTGACGCTTGGCCACTGCTGCGGCGCGCATGACATGCGCCCGCTGCAAGATGTCGCCGAGGTCATACGAGGGTCGTGGGAAGAACCGACCTTTATCGAACTCGTGCGACGCGCAATCTCATGGGGAGCGCGATCAGGTTTGGACTAGCTATCCGGGACTCGGTGCCCACACGATGGGAAACACATCGGGGAACTCGGTCAGCGGCTGCCCAGATTTTGGATCATGGTCGTACAACGCGATTGGATCGGGAATGATCTGACCAGCGCGATGGCGGTAATGGACATCTTGTCCTGCCCACAGTGAGGCATGAGCTCGTCGGTCGTGCTTTGTGACCACGTCGCCACGTGCCGAGTGCAGGATGTGTCCATGAAAGAGCAGCACGTCTCCGGGTTCGTAGTGCCAACCCAAGATGTCGAATGAGTCGCGATGCGCCTCGATTGCAGGGACAGGCGGCAGTGATTGGTCCCGAACACCGCTGGAATACGACCAGCTGCCATACGCATCAGCACCAAGGACAGGAGCGTCGTTCGTCGCAGCGAGGAAGATTTCACGCGCTTCGACATCGCTGGTGGCGTCTCGTCCGGCAAGCGGGGCAAACGTTGCGTTCCACCGGTGCGAGCCCCGAACCACCTCGATACTCACGTCGCGTGCAACCTCGTCAGGCGAGACCCACGCCCGAATGAGATCGTGACCATCGAGGTTGTAATAGCAGGTGTCTTGGTGCCATGGCGTCGGCGGGATGAGTCCAGCAGGTTTGTGGAACAGCTGATCCATGTAGAACGACACCGAACTCTTCAGTGCTCGGCCAACGATCTCGGCGATAGGCGATTCGTTGATCAGCTGTCGCAACGCTGGCGACTTGGCTGCCGGGAACTGATCAACGCGCAGCGCTCCTGCGTTGAGGTCCGACGACATGACATCGGGAGTTGCAATCGCGTCGTCGAGACCCTGGGCAACGAGCTCGAGCCAAGCTGGAGCGAGCACGTTCTTGACCAACACGGCACCGTCGCGGTGAAAGTCATGGATTTCTTGACTCGTAATGTCTCGCAGCGGAGCGGCTGGCATGGACAGACCTTACGCGATGTCAGCCTAACGACGTAGTCTGAGCGTGATGAGGCATCTTCGGCGTGGGCCAGTCGCGCTCGTGTTCATTTGCTTCATCGTGATCGTGTCGTCATGCGCAGGCGTCGATGCTCCTCGCCGTTCAACTCGCACAACATCGGCGAACACCGTCGCATTCGAATCACCCCGAACCAACTACGTCGTCGAGGAGTCGCCCGATGTTGGGACAGTGTCATTTGGCGGCGTGGTCCGTGGTCGCTCAGCGCGCAGCCACTTCGCCGCCGCCGATGGACACGTCTTCGACGTTCGGTTCGCACGCGGCGACGTGGTCCAGCAGGGCGACGTCGTACTGATGTTCTTACCGTTGCGAAGCGAGGCCGAAACGATTGACCTTGAGATAGCCCAGTTGTCCATCGAGAGGGCCGAGGCTGTCGATGACGCCACCGCCGTCGCCGACGCGCAGCGCGTCTACGACAATCTGGTGGTTTCATACGACGACCGTGCCGTCGACGTACGCGCCGACACGACCGGTGTCATCGGGTCAACCAGACAGAACATTCGCTATCCAGTCCGCGAGGGCGACAACCTCTTTACGCTTTCTGATCCGACCGACCTTGTGGTGGAGGTTGCCATGACCTCCAGTGACTGGCGGTCGCTTCCCGCCGCTGCCCAGGTCGCGATGGTGCGCTCATCGGGCAACACCGAAGAGACGTTTGCTGGTCGGCTGCAACCCGTCGACCCTTCTCAGACAGACCAGGCCCAGGCAGCCCAGGCCCAGGGAGACCGGGCCCAGACAGGTGGTCGTGAGGACGCATACGTTGCGGCTGTCGTGCTTGTCGATCCGACCGCTGATCTTGCCTTGGGGGACCGACTTGCGGTTTCAATCGCCGTCGAGGTGGGTCGAGATTCACGCTGGGTTCCCGAGGAGATGGTTCATCGGCGCAACGGGCAATCGTTTTTGCTCGCAGCAGACGCGCAGGGTGCACTCAGCCGACTCGATGCTGAGCTTGGACAGCGCACCCTGACCCACGTTCAGGTCCTGTCACCACTTGCCATAGGCACAACCTTGGTAGCGCCACAGTGAAACGCGTGCAGCGCATCGCAAGCACACCCAAGCTCGTCCTATCGCGGCTTCGCTCCGAGGCAACGCTGACAACCTTGGTAGTGCCACAGTGAAACGCGTGCAGCGCATCGCAAGCACACCCAAGCTCGTCCTATCGCGGCTTCGCTCCGAGGCAACGCTGACCGCTGGGATCATCGTTGCCATGGCAGCACTCATTTCTGTGTGGGTCGGCATCCCGTTGTACGCCGAATCTGCAAGCGCCCGCCTGCTCGGCGAAGAAGTAGCGAGCGCGGCCGATGATGATGTGCCGTTCGGTTACCTCTTTAGCTACAACCGACTCAGTGGCGGCAATACGTCCTGGTCAGACCTTCTTCCTGTCAACGACCTTGTCGACGGCGCCGACACGCCCTTTGGTTCAACCGTGCGAACCAGCCGCCGCGTCGCCACAAGTGTGGGGTTTGACCTTGTCGTAGGCGAAGCAAACGCAATCACCGTGATCGACAACGTGTCGTTCGTATCGATGACGGGCTTTGAGCAGACTGCGACGATCGCGCAAGGCCGCACTGCCCAGCCATCTGCAAGCAGCGACGAGCCAGTCGAAGTCGTGGTCGATGTCGAGTACGCAGCGGCGAACGGGCTCACGGTCGGCGACCGTCTGGGCGTGGTCAACCGGCGGATCGCTGTTGAGGACCCGAATCGCTTCATCGATATCCAGATCACTGGATTGTGGACGCCGCCCGACACCACCGCCGATGTCAGCGAATCTGTCGCAACGTCGAGTGCTCCGCAGGCGGCAGACTCACGATTCCTGCGGAACGGGACCCTTGTCGGCAACCTCGTGGTCCCCGAGAGCACGATGTCATCGGTGGTCGACTCGCTTAGTGAGAGCGCGTTCACGAACGCGCAATGGCTGGTGCTGCTCGACTCGGCTGCGGTAACAACCGACAGCGTGTCCTCGCTCCTCGCACGCACCGAACGAATTAATCGTGAGGTCGATGACCGTTTACGCGGTGCTCGACTTCTCGTAAGTCCTCAAAACTCGCTAGCCGAGTTCCAAGAAGATGTGGCCGCTCTAAACCGCGGGCTATCGCTGTTCTCGCTTCCGACACTCGCTCTGGGCATGGCGGTGCTCGGACTGCTCATATCGATGCGATGGAATCGCCGGCTTGGCGAGGTCTCCCTGCTGCGCAGGCGTGGCGTTTCGGCCGGCCAAATCATCTTTGAAACGTCAGCTGAGAGCATACTTATCGCTGCAATCGCTGGCGTGCTAGGGGGTTTTGGCGCTCGAAGTGTTGCGTCGTTGATGGGAACGTCAGCCACTTTTCTCCGGTTCGACAGCGGCATCGACCTTGAGCTGCTGATGAATTCGCGTTCGTGGAGCGCCCTTGCACTAGCAACAACGATCGCCTGTGTTGCTCTCATTGCACCAAGCCTTTTCGCGTTCAGCAATCGTTTGTTGGGTAGCTCAACTCGTCGAACCGCAACGACTGGTTGGTGGAAGCGGGGATATCTGGACCTGGCAGTGGTTGCTGCGATCGCGTTTTTTAGCTGGTTTCTCCTGCGCCGCGATGTGCTGCGCGACGACATCCTTGACGATCCGATCGTGATCCTGTTGCCCGCTATCACCGCCTTTGGTGTTGGCGTGGTCATGTTGCGCCTTTTTCCTTGGCTGATGCGACTGCTCGCCCAGATACTCGAGCGAACCGCGAGTACGTCAGGACTGCTCGTGACTCGCCGCAGCGCTCGCGTCACGTCGGCGATGAGTGCACCACTACTGCTCTTGGTGATCACTGCGGCGTTGGCCATATACACCGGCTCGTTGGCCCGAACTCTCGATCTGCAACTCTACGACTCGGCGTACCACCTCGTGGGAGCAAGCAACAGCGTGGCTAGCTCCAACGATACGGCGAGCCAATTTGAAGTCACCGACGGATCTGTTCGGTCCGTTGACCTGCGTCGACCGGCTCCCGAACCGGCGAGTTTCAACCGCGTATGGGGCATCGACCAGGCGAGCCGGGTCGCCCGTCTTGCAGCGCGGTTGGAACATAACGACGGCACGAGAACACCTGTCAGCGTGACTGGAATTGACACCACCACGTTTGCCGACATCGCTTTCTGGCGCGATGACTATTCGACACGGCCGCTGCGTGATCTGGTGGCTCGACTCGCCGCTACACCTGACTCGCTCCTGGTCAACAGCCAGGTGCTGCGCAGCGCTGATCTGGCGGTCGGCGACGTGGTCACGCTGACGATTCGAGACAGTGGCCAGTCGTTGGCGGTACCCATGGTGATTGTTGGCAGCTTTGACCAGTTTCCAACATGGGGTCCCGGCGATGAACTTACGCCTGTACTGACGTCGCTCGCTGCGCTTGAAACGCGCATGGGCCAGTCACTTGCCCAAGAGATTTTCTACGATACCGATGAGAGCACGGGTGACCCGGCCCAAACCCGAGCCGATCTGAGCCGCCTAGGAATAAGCACCGCGGCACCGGAGCGTCCCGAGCTACTTGTGGAGCGACAACAACAGCGACCGGAACGCCAGGGAATTTTCGGCCTCTTGACGGTGAGCTTCCTATTGTCGACGACGCTGACCGTGATTGGGTTTACGTTCTATGCATTGTTCGGCTTCACGCGACAAGTCAGCGACATTGGTGTGCTGCGAGCGCTTGGGATGCCGTTGAGGTCATTGCGCACGTTGGTCGCACTCGACCTGTTACTCGTCGCGAGTCTGGGCGTAGGTGTAGGCGCTGCTACTGGCGTGGCGATGGCAACGTGGTACTTGCCGCGGCTCATCGACAACCCTTTGGGTGGCGCCCCGGCACTGCTCGAAGAGGTCGACTGGACGACTGCGCTGCTCATTCCGGTGCTGCTTGCTGGTGCGCTGGTCATCATCACGATTGGCCTGCTCGTAACCCTGCGGCGCATCAAGCTCTTCGCAGCAGTAAAGCTAGGCGGCCAGCCATGAGTGACCTGCTGCGTTGTGATCAACTCGTTGTGGTTTACCGGGTGGGAGCGTCCGAAGTAATCGCCCTGCAGGGACTCGACCTCACGATCGCCGCAGGTGAAATGGTCGGCATTATTGGATCGAGCGGCAGTGGCAAGTCAACGTTGTTGAGTGTTGTATCTGGACTCCTGCGCCCTACGGGTGGCTCGGTCTCCTTTGACGGTCTCGATCTTGGTCATGCGAGCCGTCGCAGACTCGACCGCTATCGAAGCTGCGACGTCGGGTTTGTGTGGCAAGACAGCACCCACAACCTCATCCCGTATCTGACGGCGCTCGACAACGTGATCATTCCGCTCGCTGGTCAGTCCCGGGGCGAGGCGAGTCGCCGTGGCGCCGAGTTGTTGCGCCGCGTGGGGCTCGACCAACGGCTAGACCATCGGCCAGCGGAGCTCTCGGGTGGCGAGCGAGCGCGGTTGGCTCTCGCCGTTGCGCTCGCACATCGACCTCGCCTGCTCCTTGCCGACGAACCCACAGGTGAACTCGATCGAGAGACGACGGAAGCTGTGTTTGGCCTCATGCGTGAAATTGGTGCAGAGACCGGGCTAACACAGATCGTGGTGAGTCACGATGACGAGATCACGAGCCACGTCGACCGTGTCGTGTCGCTGCGCGACGGGCGTATCGCCGCAGAACAGCGGTTAACGCGAAATGCCTCGGGAGAAACTGAGATCGTCGAAGTGACGATGATCGACACGATCGGGCGGCTCCAACTCACCCACGACCAGCGAGCTCTTATTGGCGACTCCGGTCGGGTGCACACCGAGATTGTTGGCGACGAGGTTCGTATTCGAGCCGCCGACCTTGAGCAGCGGGGTGAATCTCGTGACTAGCTACATCACTGTCAGCAAACTACACCGCACCTACGGAAGCGGAACCACTGCCGTTCACGCGCTGCGCGGCCTCAGCTTGCTGATCGAGCCGCTTGAGATCGTTACCGTGACGGGTCCGTCGGGAAGTGGCAAGACCACATTGTTAAATTGTCTCCTAGGCCTCGACCGTGCAGACGCTGGCACGATTCAGGTCGGCGAAACACGGGTTAGCGACCTTGACTACGAGCAAGCGGTCGCGTGGCGAGCTCTTGACACTGCCGTTGTGTTCCAAGACGCAGGACTACTTCCCCACCTCAGCGCTCGCGAGAACGCAGACATTGCGTTGCGGATTCGCAAGGTGGCCCGGGCAGAGCGGTTCGCACGTATCGATGAAGCGTTTGAGCAGATGCAGATTGACGACGTTGCCGACCACCGTCCCGATGAGCTCTCAGGCGGACAACAGCAACGCGTCTCGCTCGCCCGCGCTCTTGCACTACGACCGAAGCTGCTCATCGCCGACGAACCCACCGGTGAGCTCGATTCGGAGACAACAATGACGGTGCTCAATAGTGTCCGTTCGGTCGCTACTCAGCACGCAATTACCATGGTCATCGCAACCCACGACGCAGATGTGCAAACCATCGCGGACCGCACCATTCACATCGTCGACGGCGTGGTCACCACGTGAGTGGGGTGTGGAAGCAGCGCGCATGGCTAGTTTTCGTCCTATGCGTGGCCCTGGTTGCGTGTTCAGAGTCGGCCGAGACCGCCAACGATCACGGTGAAAACGGTGATAGCAGTCAATATGACGCCGGAACCCGAAATCACACCGTCGCCCAGGACGTTGACTCGACGAACGCGGCTTTGCCGACTGTTGCCCGATTCGCCCCCGAGGTGACGGTGGCATCTCCCGACGGGGGTCTTCGCATCGAGCTTGGCATCGACGAGCTCGCACGGGCGCGCTATCGCATCGTTCGCGTCGTGGCCGGCAGCGACGCAGACGTGCTCTCCGATTCGACGCTCGGCCTTGAAACATCAATCGGTTCGTTTGCGACACCAGGCAAGCTCACCGTTCTCGAAAATCCCGAGTCGGTGCAACTTTCGGTTCCCGCTCCGCATGGCAAAGCTGGTTCGGTTGAGCTCGACGCGATGAGACAGTTCATTCAACTCGGCGCTGCTGCTGACGGCTTACGCCTTGAAGTTTCGGTAACCAACACAGCGGTCGCCTTCCGCTACTGGCTCGATGTCGCTGGGCAGTCGTTCACCATCGACTGGGAACGGTCCAGTTTTGCGGTGCCGCCCCAGAGTCGTGCGTGGCTCCAGGAGCACGATGCACCTGGGCAGTACACCCCTGCCTACGAGCGTCTGAGGAGCCGTGAAGCAACCGCTGGAAACCCCGGCCGGTCAACCTACGGATGGACCTTTCCGGCATTGTTCGAGTCGCCGGGAGGGTGGCTGCTCATCACCGAAACCGAGCTCGGCGACGGCCAGGCCGGATCGCACCTGTCGGCTGCAGCGACCAACGGCGAGTTCTTCCTGGACTATGCGAACTGGGGCGAAGGCAACGGAGTTGGTGACCCTCGCCCCACGGCCGATGACTCGTGGACGTCGCCATGGCGTCTCATAGTCACGAGCCAAGACGTTGGTGACATCGTTGAGTCCGACGCCGTGCGCGCCTTCTCGCTGCGCGTCGACTCGCCGCCACCCACCGCGCCGGAGTGGGTCATTCCGGGCAGGGTGTCGTGGAGCTGGTGGTCAGATCATGACAGCTCACAGGACGCCGACGCTATGGAACCGTTCATCGACCTAGCCCAGGAGATGTCGTGGGAATATTCGCTCGTCGACGCGAACTGGGACCTTATTGCCGATGAGCGCATGGAGTCTCTCATCGCCTACGCAGCCGAGCGAAACGTAGGCCTCTGGCTTTGGTACAACTCAGGTGGCCCCAACAATGGGGTCACGGAAGCACCCCGAGACCGCATGGCCGACCCAGCGACGCGCCGAGCCGAAATGGCTCGCATCGCTGCGCTCGGCATTCGCGGCATAAAGGTCGACTTCTTCCACTCAGACAAGCCCGCCACGATCCAGCTGTACCGGGACATTCTGAGCGATGCGTTCGACGCTCAGCTGATGGTCAACTTCCACGGCTCCACGGTGCCACGTGGCTGGGCCATGGAGTTCCCCCATCTGATGTCAATGGAAGCGGTGCGAGGTGCCGAGATCTACTCCTTTGATGCGCGGTACCAACGCGTCGCAGCGCGACAGAACACCACCCTGCCGTTTACCCGAAACGTTGTTGGTTCAATGGACTACACGCCAGTAATCCTCGGCGATAGCTACCTGCGGAGCACTACCAACAGCCACGAACTCGCCCTCGCGGTCGTGTTCGAAAGCGCCGTTCAGCACCTCGTGGACACACCCGATGCATATCTTGGTCAGCCAGTCGAAGTCGTCGATCTACTATCGACTGTTCCAACCTCGTGGGACGAGACCCACTTTGTTGCTGGCGAACCCGAGTCTCACGTAGTCATCGCTCGGCGACGCGCAGCTACATGGTGGATCGGCGGGATCAATGCGCTCGATGAGAGCGTGACCGTGACCGTTGATCTCGACGAGTTGGGCGTCGAACCCGGATCCGCCATGGTTCTCATCTGTGATAGCCCCACGTGGGAACCGACTGTCGATCAGCTGTTGCCGAGCTACGTCGATCCAACGCAATACATCATCACCACGGATGCGAGTCCACGCGCCGTCGCGCTGCGCCTGATCCCCTCAGGCGGGTGCATGGCCCGCTTTGGTGACTCGGGGAACTAGAGCTTCCAGGTTTTCTTGACCGCCCGCAGGTCTGACCGGAAGGCACCTTTGCGCTGTTTGCCAGCGAATGACAAATAGCCGCCAACAGCAAACTCCCCGCATCGCAGGTACAGGTTGACCGCTGTGGCGAGCGACGTGCGGCTTGCGAAGTCCAGAATCGTCGGGCCTGCCCAGAGAATGCTGCAATCGGGCGAAACACCGTCTCGTAGACGTCGTAGCAACGTTCCATGATTTGGAAGTATGCGAACGATGCATCTCGTCGAGATACATTGAGCCGGGCACCAGCCGCCTTATTGCGGAGACGAAGGCTCTTCTCCGAGCTAGACGCTGTTGTGCCGTCAAGCATGCGAACCGCCACGGTCTGGGCATGGACGCGAGATCCACCATCCACCGTTGCTGACTCGTCGATATTAGGAAATCTCGCCACCCCGTCACCATTGGTCAGGGCATACATCGGGTCGACGAAGTCTGACTGATGGGAGACAAATGCGTAACGAAGTGGCTTCTTATCGGGCGTAGCGGTGACATGAAACTCGGACGCCTGGGACATGGACACGACGCAAATCACTAAGGTGGCCGGGTGCAGATCGAACGACTTGTCCAGACGTGGGAAGCGTTGCGAGCGACGAGGTCGCGACTCAAAAAGGTCGACGTAGTCAGTTCGCTGCTGGTCGATGCAACCACCGACGACGTGCCCCTTATCGTGTCATATCTTTCTGGCGAACTTCCCCAAGGACGAATTGGCTTGGGCTACGCCACGGTTGGTGCCGTTGACGTGAAAGGGGCAGCGACCGCTGCACTTGTCGTCAGAGATCTCGACGCCACACTGTCTGAGATCAAGGCAACATCGGGAGCTGGCACCAAAAAGGCTAAGGAGCAACTGCTCACCGATTTGTTCAGTAAGGCGACAACGGGCGAACAGGACTTCTTGAGCCGGTTGCTACTGGGTGGCCTACGGCAAGGGGCACTTGAGGCCATGATGGCCGACGCAATCGCACAAGCCGCCGGGATCCCAGCGCCGTTGGTACGACGGGCGGCAATGGTGACGAGCGATCTGCCCCTCGTTGCTGTCCAAGCAATGACAGGTGGCGCCGATGCGCTAGCTGAATTCGGGCTCAAGGTACTGACCGCTGTGCAACCAATGCTCGCCCAGAGCGCGCCGACCGTCGCCGAAGCAATTGAACGCACCGGCGAGGCAGCGGTTGAGTGGAAACTCGATGGCGCACGGGTGCAGGTCCATCGCCAAGGCGACGAAATTGCAGTATTCACCCGCAATCTGCGCGACATTACAGCGTCCGTGCCCGAGGTTGTTGATGCCGTGCGCTCGCTCAACGTAGACACAATAATTTTGGATGGCGAAGCGATTGCGCTCGATGCCGAGCGACGTCCGGTTGCGTTTCAAGAAACCATGAGCCGCTTCTCGGCTGACGAAGCAGGCGGGCTCAACGTTGTGTTCTTTGACTGCCTTTACCTTGATGGCCGGGACCTGATTGACCTTCCTGTCACCGAACGCTATGCGGCTATGCAGGCTGCGGTTCCCGATCGGTTAGTGATCCCGCGGATCGAGACTTCATCAGCGAACGAGGCGCAAACGTTCTTTGATGAAGCGATTGCCGCAGGTCACGAGGGTGTCATGGTCAAGTCGCTCGACAGCGACTACGCCGCAGGACGACGTGGCGCCGCATGGGTCAAGGTGAAGCCGGTGCACACGCTCGATCTCGTCGTGCTTGCTGTTGAGTGGGGTTCTGGCCGTCGCAGCGGCTGGTTGTCCAATATTCATCTGGGAGCCCGCGATCCCGAGAACCCGGGTGAGTTCATCATGTTGGGCAAAACGTTCAAGGGAATGACCGACGAGATGCTTGCCTGGCAGACCGAACGATTCTTAGAACTCGAGACACATCGCGACCGACACATCGTGCACGTGCGACCAGAGCAGGTAGTCGAAATAGCGCTCGATGGTATTCAGCGGTCGACGCGCTACCCCGGTGGCGTTGCCCTCCGGTTCGCTCGCGTCAAGGGTTACCGAGACGACAAGGCTGCCGCCGATGCCGACAGCATCGAAGCGGTACGAGCACTCGGATGACTGTGTCGCTCAAGATCGACTAGAAGACAGGAAACACGTCGCCGTCTGAGCGCTCGGCTCGAGCGAGCGCGTGGATAACGGACCAGTCACCTTGCATGTGCCGGGCAATGCCGACCACGATGTCGATCACCTCGCCCGTAACATCTGACCCCAGGTCAGGGGTAGGCACGTCAACGCTGTGTGCAAGGTCGTCGATGTGCATGCCGATTTCGATCATGCGGGTTCGACAGAAGTCATCAAGCAGCAGCATGCGGTCGCCGAGCGCACCGATGAGGCGGTCCTCTGGTTCGACAGGCAAGCGCGTTGCGAGTTCTTCGGCGACCTCACGCGCTCGTGCCGCTACGCCGTCCGCGCCGGCTGACGCCTCATCAGCTGAAACTTCCTTGATGCGCTCGTGAATCGGTGAATCGATCGCGGCGTGAAAGTACGTGACCTTGGTCAACAACTCTCCCTGCGGCCTGGTTGCTGGGTCGGTGCGATCAAGATAGGCAAGAGTCGCCCCGGTCGCCCGGACGAGATGGGCTGACAGGGCTCCAACTGTCATGCCCTCGAGAGCACTCGGCTCATCCCAACGTTTCGCGACGGCGGGTGACGCAACGAGTTCGGCTGCCGCCGCTGAGGAGGAGATCACCATGTTTCGTACTTGTACAGAGTCCATTGCCATGGTTTAGCTGGCAGCGGCGCGCACCAGCTAAAACTCATCTGTGACCTTTTCGACGACCATTGAGACGACAGGCAGTGTTCTGACCGGGCCGATGCGCTCGCCGGTGCAAATGTTGGCTGAACAAAGCTACGACGATCATCTGAGCGTCCACGATGAGGCGACGGCCGGATCGCTCGGGCTTAGTGGCGCACCCATTGAAGGGCCGACTCACTTCTCACAGTTCGACCCTCTTGCCGTGCAGCTCTGGGGCGATGAGTGGTTCCGTACCGGCTGCATCAGCAGCCATTTCTCAACGATGGTTGTCGAAGGCCAACGGGTCCAAGCCTCGGCGACTACGACCTCGCCGTCGACCGCGTCGATCACCGCAACCCGCGACGACGATGCCACGGTGCTGACAGGAACGATCTCGGTAGCGCCACACGGCACGACCGCTCTTGAAGAACGATTGGCGAATCGACGCCACCCAGGCGAGCTCTTCATTGTCGACCAGCTGTTCGAAGGACTGGTCAGTGCCGCTCCAATCGACACGAGCATGGATCTCGACACCAGCAACGGTGCGTTGTATCCGTTCTCTCTGAATCGCAAGCTGACCGGCATTACGGAACGTTCACCGTGGTACGACACCAGCGACAATCCGTGGGGTCGCCCCATCGTGCCGATGGAGATGCTCAGTGTGCTCGCAAACAAAGTCGGTGAACGCTGGCCAGTACGCCAACCATCGCTCGGCTTGTTTCTTGATCTTGAGGTCCGTCTCGAAGGGACACCGGTGTTCGTTGATGAGACCTACATTGTTGAGCGTGAGATTGTCGGGTTGTCCGCCAGCCGTCGAGTCGAGTCCTACTGGACTCGCAGCACCTTGACGGAGAAATCGAGTGGGCGTCACGCCGCCACTGTGCTTTTGCATTCCGGCGTCTTCAAGGACAGCTACGCCGAGTACCCGAAGGAAAAGTTGGCATGAGCACCGACGCCGTGAGTACCACCGACATGAAACCGCTCGATGACATCACCGTGATCGAAGTTGACAGCTGGATGGCTGCCCCCTCGTGCGGTGCCATTTTGGCTGACATGGGCGCCACCGTCATCAAGGTCGAACCGTTGTCTGGCGACCCAATGCGCGACATGATGCGCCCGCCCAAGCTGCCTGATGAGCTCAAGGACTACGACTATCAGTTCGACGTCGATAATCGCGGCAAACAGTCGATCGCCATTGACATCAGCCACGAGCAAGGAGCTGCACTGCTGCACAAGCTTTGTGCAGGCGCCGATGTGTTCTTATGCAACTTGCTCGTCGAACGCCAGGAGCGCTTCGGCATGGATCCCGAGACATTGCTCGGTGTGAATCCAAAGCTTGTGCACGCAACATTCACCGGCTACGGCACGACCGGTCCTGATGCGTGGCGGCCTGGCTACGACGTCACGGCATTCTTCGGCCGATCGGGGCTGTACGACTCGATGCGAGAGGGCCCCGACGGTGTGGTCCCCATGGCGCGACCGGCACAAGGTGATCACACTGCTGGCATGGCGCTCTATGGCGCAATCGTGTCGGCGCTGCGTTTGGTCGAGCGCAGCGGCGAAGGCCAGGTTGTTGAATCCTCGCTTTATGAGACCGCCGTGTGGACCCAAGCGACCGACTACAGCGTGACGGCCATGGACAAGGCTCCGTTGCGACAACGCGCTCGCGAGAACTTGATCATTGCCACGGCGAACCGTTACCCGTGCGGCGACGGCAAGTGGGTGGTATTCAACATGCCGAACGATTCGGCATGGCCGCTTCTGTGCAAGACGATTGGTTGTGAAGAAGCACTCGACGATGAGCGCTTTGTCGACCTGCGTAGCCGTTTCAGGAATATGCCCGATGTTGTGGCCACCATCGATGCCGCGCTCGCAAAGAAGAGCCGCGACGAATGGGGCGAGATCTTTGATCAAGCTGGCCTGATTTGGGGTCCGGTGCTCGCTCTTCACGAAGTTGTGGTCGATCCACAGGCCGACGCACTCGGCATGTTCCCGACCATCAACAGCCCGGAGATTGGCGACTACACGACAGTCGCAAACCCAATGAAGTTCAAGACGGCTGATGTTGGACCGAAGGGCCCGCACCCCAAACTCGGCGAGCACACCACCAGCATTCTTGGAGACCTCGGTCTGTCCAACGAGGACATCGCCAGTCTTGCCACAAACGGTGTTATTGGCACCTAGCGACGCCGAACAGGATCAGGCGACCGCCTCGGCTGGTTGCGGTGTCGTGAGATCAACGACGTTGTCGCCGCCATAGCCACAAACGGTGTCATTGGCACCTAGCGACGCCGAACAGGATCAGGCGACCGCCTCGGCTGGTTGCGGTGTCGTGAGATCAACGACGTTGTCGCCGCCATAGCCAAACGCATCGAAGGCAAACTTCCATCGCCGTTCAATGATGCTGGCTGCTCGGTCGCTGATCGAAAAACCGTTCTTCTTGTAGCCTCTTTGGCTGTCGATGTAGCGGTCAATTGCTGGTGCTGCTTCATCCCATCCAGCGAGGCCAAGCTGGCTGTAGATCCTCTCGATAACGTCTCGGGGATTCTGGTCAAGGTCTGCGTAGGCGACCTCGACCAGATTCTGTGCCGGGATCTTGATGCGATCCCGTAGATAGGTCTGCATGACTTGCTCGTAAATTGCGAGCACATTCGACTCGACAAGTTCGTCGTCGAACTCCTGCAACGAGGTCAATGCCAGAATCTTGCGGTGTAGGTTGATTGAGGACGGGAACACCTCGTGCGGCGACCGGTGTATCGCCACGAACTTTGCGTTCGGGAACAGTTCCAAAAGCATCGGGATGCGTGCCGTGTTGACTGGGTTCTTCAGCAGCAACCGCCGTCCACCGTCCAGGTAGCTAGCTACTTTGAGAATGTGCAGATACTTGCGCCGCACCTCGTTGGCAATGCGTCGCGGAGTCTGATCGAACAAGACACCTTGCTTGAGAAGGTCGAGCGCCTCCCGTGGGAAGAAGAACTGTGTGTACCACGAGAACGGCGTCACCTTGGCTAGCGGAATCTCCTCTTCTTGAGGAGCATCCATTGGCCATTCCAGGTTGTCCATGGGACGTTTGCTAGGAAACACGCGAGTAAAGAGCGATGGAAGCCAACCACGAGTCGAGATAGCGCAGTCGGGGCTGAGCGCCTGCGACATCCGAACACACCCGAACTGCTCGTCTTGGCTCATCAGATTGTGCAGGTGTGTTGTGCCGCTGCGCCAGTGTCCAATGATGAATACCGGATCTTCGTCGATGGTGATTTGGTTGATCTTGCGTCCATGCCTCGCCATTTCCCAAAGCCGTAGCGGGCCCCCAACCAGCCCACCGGCGACCATGCCTGATAGTCGGCGGATACGCCGGGGTGACATGGTCGGCACGCGCTTGCTGTTGCGGAGCAACGACGCCGATCGCACAAATGAGATCAGCCCGAGCTGGTAACCCAGATCTGTGTCTTTCCTGGTCATGATTGGTCTCCTATATCGGTCAGCGCGATAGTGGTCGGGTAACGAGTAGCGATGGTCACACTCGTGAGTAAGAAAAAGACACCGCAGATCAACCAGCTTTGGCGGAACGAATCGATGTCGTTCGTCAAGGTGTCGGCGGTGCCAACGATTGCGACAGCGATGGAGATGCCGAGGGCTATGGCGACCTGTCGCACGGTGGTATTTCCCGCTGCGCCGACTGCATAGCTCGATGCCGGAACATCGTGCATGCTGGCTGCGGTGAGCATTGGGAAGCAGATGCCGATTCCGATGCCAAGCACGATTGCGCCTGGTAAGAAGGTGGTGATATAGCTGGTACCGGTGCCGATCATGGTGAGCCAAAGGGCGATTGCGCTAACCGCAACAAGTGAACCAGCGGTGATGACCCTGCGGTACCCAAGCCGGGAACACAGCTTGCCGGCCGGGCCCGCAGTGATCGCCATAGCCACGGGGGCGGGAGCAATTGCGAAGCCGGCTTCGACGATGCTGTAACCCCACACCTCGACCAAGAACGTGGGTGCGAGCACAAGCCAACCAGCGAATCCTGCACCGAAGAAGAGCGTGCCAACTGCACCAACTCGATAGGTAGGAAGACCGGCCAGGCCCGGCGGGAACAGCGGTGCACGATGGCGCAAGGTGCGCTGCACGAATATCACGAGCAATGCGAAAGCTACGACAGCGGTAGCGAGAACGACCGGTGCGGTGAGTCCTTTCACGCCAGCGGCGACGATTGCGAACACCAACGCACCAATACCGGCGGCGCCAAGTGGCGGTCCAAGTAGATCGACCTTGGCGCTCGCATCAGGATCGAAGCTCTCGACGAGGGACTTTGGGCCAACGATGAGCGCCACGATTGCGATCGGAACGTTGATAAGAAATACCCAACGCCAGCCTGCTGCGTCGACGAGTAACGCACCCAACGTGGGACCAACAGCCGCCGCGAGACCAGCCATTGCTCCCCAGATGCCAATCGCTGCGTCTTTTCGCTCGGGGGCGACTCCGTGCAAGATCAGCGCCAACGACGCGGGGAGCAACATTGCGCCTCCGACCGCCTGCACAATGCGGCCACCAATGAGAATGGCGACGTGCGGTGCCAAGCCGCTCAAGACGGATCCGATCCCAAAAATTGCCATGCCGATCAGAAAGATCTTCTTTCGTCCCTGTCGCTCGGCAAGCCATCCCGCTATCAGCATGAGCGAGGCGACGCCAACGTTGTACGCGGTGAAGATCCACGACAGCGTTGCCCGTGAACTTGCTGGGAACGCCGCTTCGATCTCGGGTAGCGCAACCGAAATGATCGTGATCTCGAGAGCGATCAGGAAGACAGCGACAGAGCTGATCAGTACCGTGAATTGCCCGTGGGATTGTGGCACCCCAAGGGCAGAGGCGTTATCGCCTTTGCGGAGCTCGATGGTGGCCATCAGACAACCGCAACGTCGGTCGCAGGCTTCACGGTCTTGCCGAAATTCGTTGCGAGTGCGTAGTCGATCAGGGTGTCCAGAAACTCCGGGCCTGGGGGCATTTCCACACCGAAGATCCGCAGCGTGTCGTGATCGCGTGCAGTGTCAAAGATGACGTTGACCCACATGTATGGCACGTACGGTGCACATTGTTGAAGTCCACGGCGGGCAATACGCGCCGATTTGCGATAGCGGCCCACCCACTTGGGCGCTTTGGCCACAACCTCGACGGTTGCAGTTAGCGCACGCCAGCGGAGTGGGCCCAGGAACCTTGTGTGTGATGGTTTGAAATCACCAACCAGTCGAGCCTGCTCGGCGGTCGTGCGAATCAGGTCGGTGAGCGTAAAGGCGGTTGGCCCTGCCGTCACGTGGTGCGATTCAAGTGGCTTCGAATCAAGCTGGGAGAACGTGATCATTGCGTTGACAAGGAAGTCAACGCCGATGGTGTCAGCAAGCTCGCGACCGCCACGCGGCAATGTGGGCAGCACGCCGCGCGCAGCCATTTTCATGGGCACGTAGAGCACGTTCCAGTTGGTCGTCTCGCCGGTCTGCGAATTGCCAGCGATGATCGATGGCCGATGAATCGAGACGGGAACCGGCGCGCTCGCCTCGCTGCGCAGAAAGCGCTCGGCTCGTGCCTTGGTTCGTTCATAGGTGTTTCGAAACTCGCTGGCTTTGTCTTCGGGCAGATAGTCGGCGTCGACGCGGCCTTTGGCCTTGCCAGCAACGTACGCCGTGCTGACATGATGAAATCGACGAAATCGTTTGTGCCGAGCCCCTGCAGCCTGCGCAAGAGCAAAGACATGTTTCGTTCCATCCACGTTGATGCGCTGCGCCTGCTCCAGAGGCAGATCAAAGGACACCGATGCCGCACAGTGGAAGATCTCATCGGTCCGCATCGCCACGTCGTGCCAGCGCATATCTGACCAACCAAGCTGTGATTCTTCGATGTCACCGCGGATCCACTCGACGCGATGGCTGAGCTCGGCAGCTTTGGCGGCGGTGGTGAGTTCACTGAGGCGTTTGGCGCCCCGATCTGCCGCTGCTTCGTCGGAATTGGCCCGAATCGGACAGATGAGGTGACGATTCGTTGCCGCGAGCAGTGTGACCAGCAGCTCGCCACCTACGAATCCGGTCGCTCCGGTTATAACTGTTCCTACTGCCTGCGCTCGTTGCATGGCGTCCCCTTTTTCGTTGTATGACTGAAGGTAGGCACTGCCCAATCGTGGGTATATGTCCCAGAGCACATAACTCAGGTGACGCTCGGCACATCCGTGATCCGACGCTCGCCGGCAGGCCGCAGGCTTTCTCAGAGAAATCTCCTGCTTTCGGGAACCTGGTCCGCCGTTGCGGCGTCAGACGTTGTGAACAACCCTTGACTACCCGTGACAGGAAGCCGGACTCATGATTGATCTGCCGCCAGCCAACCACAAACACCTCATGCGATCGCCGCAACGGCGCCTACTTCGTGTCCGCCTCGTTGCATTCGCGATGCTGCTCGCTCTTGTTGCGACCGCCTGTGGCGGCGCCGACAACAGCGTCCAAGCGACTCAGGCCACGTCTGACTCGGCTGACTCGGCCAGTGATGCAATGACCGCAAACGCGGCAGATGCGGAGGCCACGGACGCCGAGCCGCAATCTGCGCCTGTCCAACGGCTCAGCATCGATCAAGACGAAAATGAGTCGGGCGACGCCGACAAAGCATCGCTTACTGGGTCGGCTGGTGCCCAGCCGACATCGCAGCTCCCCGACCTTGGGCGCGACATCATCTACACCGCGACCCTTGAGCTTGCTTCGACCAATGTTTCAAACGCGACCCGTTCGGCCATTCAAGCAGTCGAAGCACGCGGCGGCTTCCTATTCTCGCAAGAGACGACCGGCGGTTCTGGTGCCACAAGTGTGCTGACGTTCAAGGTTCTACCTGAACAATTCCAAGCCGTACTCAATGAACTTGGTTCGATCGGCGATGTTCGTGCGCAGTCGATCAGCGCCGACGACGTCACTGCAGTCGTAGTTGACCTCGAAAGTCGCATCAGCACCGCCGAAGCCAGCGTCGCACGCCTACGGAATTTGTTGGAAGAAGCCAGCGAGCTCGACACCATCGCCACCTTGGAGAACCAGCTGTTGCAGCGGGAAACGACCCTTGAGCAGTACCGAGGCCAGCTACGCACGGTGCGCAACCAGGTCGACCTGGCCACCATCACCGTCTTCGTGTCTGAACTCCTCAATCGCCCAGGCGTCGGTATCGACGTCATGACCTTTGCTGGGCACGATGGCGGCTTTAGCTGCTTCGATGCTTCGTCTGCCCGTAGCGGCGAGGCTGGCGACCCAATGACACTCTGCTACCGGTTGACCAATACAGGCGACACGCCGCTCGTCGACCTAACCATCGACGACCCATCACTTGGCGCATCGATTGGCGACATGGTTGTTGTCGATGGTGATGTCGGCCAGATCGATCCTGGCGAGACCGTGATCTTGGCCCACGAGTTCGAG